>Ga0136644_10000381_pt1 | contig 35349 bp, 17 predicted proteins | sample C_130820_EF_Meta_FD_94780 | JGI IMG/M metagenome (GOLD analysis project Ga0136644, IMG submission 94780) | Freshwater microbial communities from Lake Croche, Canada to study carbon cycling - C_130820_EF_MetaG (v2) (version 2) | ecosystem: Environmental > Aquatic > Freshwater > Lake | place...
AATGGCGGTATAGACAACATCACTCAAAACACCTTTTATGATACCGTTGGAGTCACAAATGTTGCGTATGACTCATCGAGTTATAGTATGTCTATCGTAATTCCTTCAGGAACTGATCACAGTGAATTGATCCATTTCTATGATCAATGCTCAGTCTATCAATACGCTACAGTTACTTTCGAGACTCAAATAACTTTATACCCTTGGGATGATTATACCATCTCAGACGTTATAAATAATTCATACACTTGGAACAATACCTCACTCGGCGTCATACTTACCTAGTAATTATAATAAGATACCAACATGCCAGCAATCATTACAACTAACTTTAGAATCGAGAACGCAGTCAATTTCATTACTGACGTAGCGAACACCTCGAATGGCGTCTATCTGTTCATCGGAAAGTCTGACGCGTGGTCCAATAGTCTGTCTATCAGTTCGGACAGTGCGGCAGATACCCCAAGCGATAACATCGTTGATATCGACAAGGCTTGGACAAACATGATCGCTATGAAGCATATCACGTCATCAAACGTGATAAACCTCACTCCACGAATTAACTGGACGTCTGGCACGACTTATGTGCCTTGGGATGACGTAGACACTACAATCTATTCAAAGTCTTTCTACATCATTACTGACGAATTTAAGGTCTATAAGTGCATATTAGCTGGAGCTGGTGCATCTACTATCAAACCTACGCAGACCAATACTAATCCAACCGCCGAAGGTGACGGTTACACTTGGAAGTACATGTTCTCAATCAGTACGATTGATGCAAACAACTTCCTTACAAATACTTATGTTCCAGTCAAGACTGTAGTTATTCCTACAGGCGGTAGCATAGGAGACCTTACTGCTGACGATCAAACCAAATATAATATTCAGCAAAATTCGGCAGGCAACAATGGTAAGATCTACCGCGCTGTTGTGACGTCCGGTGGTACTGGTTATTCTGCGAGTCCTACAATTACAATTAAAGGAGACGGCGCAGGAGCGACCGCTCAAGCGGTTGTTTCTGGTGGAGTGATCACCGCAATCAATGTTACTGCAAATGGTACGACTCCTTATCATAATGCTTACATAACAATTACTGACAGCACGGGATCTAGTGCCACGGCGAGAGCAGTACTCTCACCCTCTGGTGGTCATGGGACTGATCCAGTTCGTGAGCTCGGGGCCTTCTTTACAGGAGTCGAGGTAAGTTTACTATATGCAGATGGTTCTGGTAACTTCATCGTCAACAACAGCTTCCGTCAAATTGGTATCATAAAGAACCCTTATGTGTATGGTACGAGCACAGTTGGTTCTGCAACAACTTATTCCACACTAAAAGCGCTACAATTAGATTCTGGTTCAGGTTTTACGACTGGTGACTATATCACGGGTGGTAGCTCAGGAACAAAGGCATTTATTGATTCCTATGACGGTGCTGCTAATATAATCAAATACCATCAAAATAATAAGACAGGCTATGGCAACTTTACTTTAGGAGAAGCTATAACTGGATTCACGAGTGGAACAGGTACGATTGCGGCTTCTGGTGGTCTTATAAATCCTCAAGTACAGCCTTACAGCGGTAAAATGCTTTTCCTTGAGAACCGCGCTCCAATCAATCGTTCAGCTTCGCAGATAGAGAATATCAAGTTAGTCATCGAATTTTAATACTACTATAAAAATAGAATAATCACATGTCCATCAAGACCTATAACACTTCTCCTTATTATGATGACTTCGATAAATCGAAGAACTATCTGCGCGTGCTATTTCGTCCAGGTCGTGCTGTACAGGCTCGTGAATTAACCCAGATGCAGACTGCGATTCAGGCTCAACTGGATCGTTTTGGTAGTAACATATTCAAGGATGGTTCTCCAGTCGTAGGTGGTCAGGCTTCTTTAGATACTGCTTATTCATACATAAAGATTTATTCTAGTTTTACATACTCTGGATCAACCGTAGGTGGAATCACCAATGGAACTGCACTCATTTCTGATAACTACTACAGTGATCTCGTTGGATCAGTCATCACTGGACAAACTACAGGAATTACGGCTAAAGTCGTAAATGCCGTTGCTGCAACTAATTCTGGAGATCCATTAACCATATTCGTTAAGTATACCTCGTCTGGAACAGATAACGTAGCAAAGGTATTTTCACCAGGAGAATACTTACTTTCTGACGGTTCGAATGGACAATCAGTTCGTTTAGTACAAGTAAAGAACTTATTAAGCGTAGATCCAACAAATGGGGATGATATTCCTACTGGTTATGGCGCTAACGTGTCAGTCACTGAAGGCGCTTTCTTTATCTCGGGTAATTTTGCATACGCCGCGCCTCAGTCAATCATTTTAAGTAAATACAGCAATAATCCAACGGCTAGGATTGTCTATAAGATCACTGAAGAGGTGGTCAGCTCAACTGAAGATATCACACTGTCGGACAATGCTTTAGGCGCACCAAACTTTGCCGCACCAGGCGCAGATCGCTACGCGATAAGTCTTCAACTGATCGTGCAACCAATAGCTTTTGCAGATCGTACAGAAGCTAACATCATTCAGCTTTTAGTCATTGTAAATGGTGTTGTAAACAGTCCTGCAAATAATCCTTACAGCGCTATTGGTGACACAATGGCCAAAAGAACCTTTGAAGAAGCAGGAAACTTTGTCGTCAATCCGTTCCTCTTAAACCTTCGTGAGTATTTAAACACCGGCACTAATGGTGGTTTATTAACTACTGACCAGATCATTGCAAACGGAGACGCCGCAGATACTAATGATGCAACCACGTTTGGTTCTGCAAAGGTCGCAGTCGGAATTGAAAAGTCAACGGCTTATGTTGATGGCTATCGCATTGAATTAGTAGATACTAAGTACGTTTCACTAAATAAAGCTCGTGACGTTAGTTCGGCGCATGAATTATCTTTAATTGCTTCTGTAGGTAGCTTTGTAGCTATTACAAACATTATTGGTGTACCTGACATCAATACCTTTTCTAAGATAACTCTTAAGAATAACTCGTCAACTACAATTGGTTATGCGAGAGCGCGTTCACTCGAGTACGTAAGTGGAAGTGGAAGCGGCGCTATTTACAATCTATATCTGTTTGATTTACAGATGCTTTCAACGTATGCTTTCTCCTCAACGCATACATTTTATTGCTCTTACGGTACCGGTGCAGCTTTTCAAGCGACTGCAGTAGACTCGAGTCCACTATTAGCTGGTGGAAATAACTCGATGTTATTCCAGTTACCGCGCGCGGTGTGTAAATCGCTTCTCACTTCAGGATTATCTTATACATCTTATTCAGTTAAAAAGAGATATGACCCAAATCCAGCAGATGGATCTGGCAATGTAACATTAACTCCAATTGCCAATGAAATATTCTATTCAATCGATGAGAATGAATACGTTGTTGTTAAAAATTCAGACGGTAGCATCGTACCTCAAACTGCAGTACCTACATTAACTTCTTCAGGCGGAGGTTCAGTAGTAACAGTTACGCTACATCTAGGCTCAGGCAATTCTGGTTTAAGCGTTCATATCATTGCACCATCGAGCAGATATTTAACTCAAAAAACAAAGACTCTTCAGACAGCACAACAGATTATATTAGATACTCCAAATGTGACCTCGGGTGGATACGACGCATTGAATGTAACGGATCTAGTCAGTGTTTCAAATATATACATGTCTGCGAATAATTCGACAGACCCAACCACATCTGATACTGATGTTACAAACCGTTATTATGTAGACAATGGCCAACGTGATAACTTCTATGATGTCGCAAGGATTCAATTAATACCAGGACAATCTGCACCAACTGGTAGACTCTTAGTGGTTTATAGTTATCTACAACATGGAGCGGGTGACTACTTCTCGGTCGATTCATACACCGGCGTAATCGATTACGTAAGTATTCCTTCTTTTCAATCGTCTCAGGGATTATTACAGCTGAGAGATGTTCTTGATTTTCGTCCAACAAAAGATCTTTCAGGCGAATTTACTGGCGCTGGAGCTTCTGTAGGTGCAACAATCGTTCCTAATACGGCTGTAGTATTTGATATCCATTATTACTTACCGCGTATCGACAAGATATATGTAGATAAGAAAGGTAACTTTGCGATTACCCAAGGTGTATCAGCAGATAAACCAGTCGCTCCATTAGATCCAGACGGATCGATGATACTTTATACCGTTAGAATAAATCCTTATACATTTAATGCAAAGGACGTATTACCTACAATGATAGACAATCGTAGATACACGATGCGAGACATCGGTTCTATCGATAGTCGTTTAAAGAACGTAGAGTATTACACAGCGCTCTCACTGCTTGAAAATAGCACAGCAGCGACTCAAATAATTGATCCTGCGACTGGAACACCTTACTATCAACACGGATTTGTAGTGGATTCCTTTACTGGATCTAGCGTAGGTAACGTATCAAATCCTGATTATAGCGTCTCCATTGAGAATGCAGCAGGCGTTTGCCGTCCAAGCTTCTTCCAAGATAATGTAAAGTTACAATATAACTCATCATTATCAACTGGAATAATGAAGACTGGTCCTCTACTCACGATCCAGTACTATGAGACTGATTATATTAAGCAGCCTTATGCTTCAAATACTTTAAATGTAAATCCATTTGATGTATTCAATTGGACCGGTACTCTTCAAATTTCTCCTGCGAGCGACGATTGGAAAGATACCGTTCAAGCTCCAGACGTAGTCATTAATGACAATGGTGCTTATGATAGTTTGGCTGCACAGATCAGTTCTTCTGCAGCTTTAGGAACCGTATGGAATGATTGGCAGACTACTTGGAGCGGTGTCACTTCTACTTCTATCTCGGATTCATTCGGATTAACTGGAACTGAAGCATTACTCTTAAAACAGTATGCAAATACGACAACAGTCACTACAACCAATACGACAAATCAGACAAGGACCGGTACACAGACTTCACTATCTTCTACTGTAAATAAACAAAGTTATGGTAATACTGTAGTTGACGTGAGTGTCATCCCATTCATTCGTTCGCGTATTATTTTCTTCTGGGGCACGGGCTTAAAGCCAAATACCAAGTTGTATCCTTTCTTTGATTCAACTCCAGTGACGAGCTATTGCAGACAATTGACTCCAACTGGTGGAACTACTTATACTGACAAATATAACTATTGGATAACACTGCAGTACAGCAATCTTACTACTTCTTCTTTAGTTTCTGGAACAGCAATTGGTTCTAGACCAATTACTGCAGCGAGCGGTAATACTGCAATCACTGGACCTTCAGATTTAATAACTGATAGCGCTGGCGACGTATTTGGTGCTTTCTTGATTCCTAACAATGGAGTTTATCAGTTTAAGACTGGTACTCGTATATTCCGTCTCTGCGATTCAGTTACAAATACCTCAGATCTTGTTACAACTTCTGCTGAAGCGTCATACGCCGCTCAAGGATTGCTTGATACTGTTTCAAACTTAATAGTTTCAACACAAGTACCAAAGGTCAATACAACACAAGTAACTGATACGAGAGTATTGACAAATGTAACTAGTTCTCAAACAACAAGTAATGCAGTTACAAATACAGTCGCGCCAAGCTATCCAGCACCAACTCAAGGTACGACTGCTCCATTCACATTAACGATTACTGGACCTGCTTTAACAACACCTACGAGCTCAAGCGCTCCTTCCACGTTTGTTGGTCCAGTGCTTCCTAGCGGTGTGGGTGGAGTGTCAGTCCCAGGTGCAACCCTCGGAGACGGAACTTCAACAACACTACCAACAACTCCAGTTACGGTAGGAGGTCCTACTCTGGTAGCTCCAATAGCCGTGGGTGGTGGCGGCGGAATGGCAATCATTCAACCTGGTGTGAGCAATCAAGTCTACTATCTTGATCCATTAGCACAAAGCTTCCTTGTAGATATGCAAGGCGGCATAATGGCCACTTCAATCGATATTTACTTTCAAGCAAAAGATCCTTCACTTCCAGTCACTTTAAGCATTGTGACGATGGAAAATGGTTCTCCGACTGAGAAGATCTTACCATTCTCAACAGTAACTCTACCTGCTTCTTCAATAAATGTATCATCTTACGCCGCCACAGCTACTACATTTAAGTTCAGCGCGCCAGTAATGTTACTTCAAGGAGTAGAGTACGCATTTGTACTTCATTCAAATTCAAATCTTTATAAAGTCTGGATCTCTGAATTAGGTAACTACGATGTAACTAATACTACATTCCGTATCACTGAACAACCTTATGCAGGCGTATTATTTGAGTCACAGAACTCTTCAACTTGGACTCCAAGTCAGACTTCAGACATTAAGTTCTTAATCCGTAGAGCTGCATTTAGCATGGACGGTGGTTCTGTAGTATTAAATGAATGTCCATTACCAACGGCTGCATTAATTGCGGATCCATTATATTTTACAAACTCTTCTAACATCGTTCGGGTATATCATTCAAATCATGGTATGTTTGTAGGATCCAGTGTAGTTCTTAGTGGAGTTGTAGCAAACAGCGGAAGTGCAGTTAATGGCATCCCAATAACTCAATTAAATAAAACTCTAACAGTAACTTCAGTAGAGATTGATAGCTATACGGTACAGACCACCGCTTCAGCTACCACTAAAGGAAGAGCTGGCGGTTCTGCAATACTAGCTACTGAAAATAAGACAATCGATGTAATGGATCCAATCATCCAAGACATCGTGATGCCTGATACAAACATTAATTGGTCTGCAAAATTGACTTCTGGTAAGTCGCTAGCTGGATCTGAAACTCCTTATGTGCTTTCAGATTACGTACCAGTAAAGGAAAACGATAATACCTTTATGAAGTATCCTCAGACGATCTTATCAACTGCTGAAGTTGGAAATGTATCAGACCGTAATGGATATAGCTTCTATCTAAAGGCAGCAATGACTACGAAGAGGAATAATATCTCCCCAATCATTGATCTCGATAGAGCGTCATTGGTGACAGTAGCTCATCGTATCGATAATCCATCTAATACAAATCCAGCTCCTGTTGGCTATAACTATGTTACTGGATATCTTCCAGATAGTTCAGCTATCGGCGGATCAGCATTATCAAAGTATCTAACAAAACAGATTACTCTAGATAATCCAGCTGAAAGCTTGACGATCATCATGGGAGTAAATCAGCCTTCCGGCTCATACATCTCAGTATACTTTAAGATTCCAAATCCTTCGCAATTAGACACCTCATTTGATTCAATACCTTGGACTCTCGCAAATCCAGATAAATCAATACCAGTATCTGATGATCCTAATGTATATAAAGAGGTAACATACACCGTGAATGCTGCAGATATTCAAGCTTCGGTGAATGCAAATTCTGCTGTTTACTTTAGCTCCTTTGCTATAAAAGTAGTATTCTATTCACAAAACTCCTCACAAGTTCCAACGATTAAGAACTTCAGAGCGATAGCACTATCTTAATAATATTAATAATAATATATAAACGTCATGGCTACACCAATAGTACAAAAAGTTCAAAGTCATCCTCATCTCGTAAGAGATGATGCTTCTAAGGCTATCATTAATAAAAATACTACTGATTACCATCGTCGTCATCACTTTAAAAAGCATCATAAGAAAAAAGAAGAAGAACTTGCAGCATTAAAGGCTGATGTGGCTTTACTCAAAAAGCAAGTAGCTGATCTTCTCGCAAAAGCAAATCCTGCTCCTATCACACCTACACCTAGCTCATAATCTATATGTCACTCATAGTCACAAATCGTTCTGATAATTTCGAAGCTTGGAGAGTAAACACCAATCAACTTGGTGCAAACGTAGGCGATTTAGCCACTCTTGCTTCAGGTATATCTTCTAGTTCTTCGGTGGTCGGTGCAGCTAATACTATCATGGGATATATTGGCACCTCGGCATTTACTACTTCTGCGAGTGACGTAAAGACGGCAATTAATCAGATTACCGATGGAGTATCTATATTTCATGGAAATAAGACATTTGCAAACAATCTTAGTGTACAAGGTATACTTGGTTCTACTGGAAATTTCTCAGTAGGTTCGAGCCAACTTACGGTTGATGCATCAACAGGCGATGTTCTTGTTGCGGGAACTTTAGGAGTGACTGGCGTAGGTACATTCACTGCAGGCATAACGGCAGATGGTTTAGCTATTGGCACGACGAGTAACACGATTGCAGTAAATGGATCTGGTAGTCTTTATTTGGCCGCTGGTACCGGTGGATCTATCAGTATGGGATCTCCAGTAGTAGTTCCTGCTTCAGGTACCACCACAACTCCAGTCATCTCATTAACGAACACTGCGTCGTATCCATCTACTCCAAATCGTTTTACTATCGACGCAAATGGAAATGTAGCGATCGTTGGAAATCTATCAGTTTCAGGAACAACCACTCTTACAAGCACAAACTATACGCCTGCTTGGTCTTCTATTACAGGAAAATCATACTATGGTGTAATGAGTGATGGTACTAACACTGCTAGTCCAATAACAAACGATGTAACTGGAGATACATTTAAATTCCGTGGATCAAACGGAGTAACAACTACTATTGCAAACAACGATGGTACGTATGGAGATAATCTACTGATTAGTCTCTCAGGAGTACCAAATTCGGTACTTTCAAATAGCTCATTGACGGTTTCTGCAGGCACCGGCTTAAGCGGCGGTGGCGCAGTGTCTTTAGGTGGTACAGTAACTTTAAGTAACGCAGGCGTAACATCAAACGTTGCAGGAACTGGTATCAGTGTTAGCGGTGCGACTGGTGCGGTAACAATTGCAAACACTGGAGTATTATCTTTAGGACACGGAAATGGTATCTCATTAAGCGGTTCAACTGGAGCAGTGACAATCACAAATAGTGATCTAGGTTCATCACAGAATATCTTTAAGAATGTGGCAGTGTCTGGACAAACAACTCAGGTTGCAACAATCAATAATGATACTATAACATTAGTCGCAGGGACCGTATCTGCGACACCTGGCATCAGTATCACCACTCCTTCGAGTGGTCCAAGCCAAGTCACAATCTCACACGCCACGACCACTGCAATAGCTGGAACAAGCACAAACTCAGGCGGTAATGTAATTCAGAATTTGACCTTAGATGCTTATGGTCACGTAACGGCAATAGCTGCTGCAGCACCAACGACTTACATAGGTACTACTGGAGTTGCTCTTGGAAGAGCTTCAAACTCATTAGCGTTAAACGGTATACTCTCAGTAACACTGCCTGGCTCAACCTCAGGTTCAATACAACTCGTACCTACCGCTGTTGCAGGAACTGGCACCGTCATTACGATTCCAGCCACGACTGGAACTCTTGTGACAACTGGCGATACCAGCACTGTAAGCAGTGCAATGTTAGCTGGATCAATTGCTAACTCAAAACTATTAAATAGTTCTCTGACTCTTGGATCAACGAACGTGTCTTTAGGCGGTACTGCATCTTCATTGAGCGGTCTTACTTCTATCCAAGCCACAACATTCACTGGAAATCTTGTAGGAAATGCGTCATCTGCTTCTAATTGGGCGAGCTCAAGGACGGTTTCCTTTACTGGTGGAGATGCGACAGGTAGTTTCAGCATCGATGGATCAACTAATGTTGGATCGGTAGCTCTAACTTTACAGTCAGTAAATAGCAATATTGGTACGTACGGTTCAACCACGACTGTACCTGTCATTAATGTTGATGGTAAAGGAAGAATTTTAAGTGTTTCAAGCGCAACTATTAGTGGCGGCGGTGGCGGTGGTACACAAGGCGTACAAGGTATTCAAGGCATTCAAGGTACGCAAGGCACAGCAGGTGCAGGAACTCAAGGTACGCAAGGAGCTCAAGGTATCCAAGGTACAACTGGTTCAGGCACTCAAGGCGCTCAAGGAACAAGCGCGGCTGGTACTCAAGGTACTCAAGGTGCGATAGGTGCAGGCACTCAGGGTACTCAAGGTAGACAAGGCATCACTGGCTCTCAAGGTACAACTGGAACTGGTACTCAAGGTACTCAAGGAACCGCTGGCCCAAGCGCAAATCAATTATTAAATACGACGAGTGCTCCTACCTTTGATACGGTGAATCTTACGAGTAGCGGTGGCGGTTCTTCAGTAAGTTTGACGAGTGGAGGCTTAGCTTGGCTACAATCCGGTATCGTAGGACCTGCAGTAATTTACACGAATGGATATAATCAAGGTGGTAGTACTAATTATGGTCTTGGATTAACTGATTTATCTTATGGTCAAGGCGCAAAGACTTGGTTATACGGAAATGGAGACGCAAGTTTTGGCGGTGCTTTATCAAAGGCGTCTGGTTCATTTAAGATCAATCATCCATTACCAGCGCTGTCCAAGACTAATTATCTCTATCACTCATTTATTGAAGGTCCATACTGTGACTTGATCTATCGTGGAACTGCAGTTCTTTCTGCAGGAACGACATCGGTCAATATCGATTCACACTTTGGAATGACTAGTGGTACATTTGCGGCGCTTTGTAAAAACTGTCAAGTGTTTGTGACAAATCAGACCGATTGGTCAGGAGTAAGAGGTTCAGTATCTGGAAGTACTTTGACGATTAGCTGTCAAGACAGTAATGCAACTTCTACGGTTAATTGGATGGTCGTAGGTGAACGTAATGATCCTCATATCATTGATACTGATTGGACAGATCATAACGGGCGTCCTATACTTGAGCCAAAGATACCGATCGATCCAAAGATCGCTTAATTGATAAAAAAAGTTTATTTCGTAATTTACTTCTTATAAGGAAGTGAATATATAGTAATGTACTCGTATAAGACACTACTTTATTATAATATACTATGAATAATTTCGTAAAAGCTGCAATTCAAGCAGGTGGTTCAATCAAGCCCCTGATTATTCCTTCGGAACTCACTGGCGGTACTGGTCTCATGAATCCTTCCGTTCTAAATGATAACGGAAAGATTCTTGTAAACATCCGTCATGTAAATTATACCTTCTATCATTCAGAGAATAAGGTATTCTTACATCCTTGGGGTCCATTGACGTACTTACACCCTGAGAATGACTTAAAGCTACGTACGACTAACTGGTACTGTGAGATGGACGACCAGTTAAACATCACTCGTTACAATAAGATCGATATGAGCTTTGGAGATACGTATGAGCCAAAGTGGGAGTTTATTGGTTGTGAGGACGTTCGCTTAATGCGTTGGGAAGGAAAGCTTTATATCGCTGGAGTTCGCCGTGATACAACTACGAATGGCCAAGGTCGTATGGAACTCTCCGAGATCGTAGTCACTCCTGATGCAGTCAAGGAAGTATCACGCTTTCGTATTCCTACACCAAAAGATCCAAACGCTTACTGTGAAAAGAATTGGATGCCTATTCTTGACATGCCTTATCACTTTATTAAGTGGTGTACTCCTACAGAAGTAGTTAGGGCAAATCTTGACACTAGAACTTCTACGACAGTCGTGATGCAAGACACGGATCCTAAAGTGCGTAGAGATCTTCGTGGCGGTACACAGCTTATACCTATGGGCAATGGCTATCACATGGCGATTACTCATGAGGTTGACTTATTTAAGTCTGAAGTAGGTAGAAAAGATGCAGTATATCACCATCGCTTTATCATTTGGGACGATAAGTGGAATATAGTAAAGTCATCAAAGGATTTCTTCTTCATGCACGCGCATGTCGAGTTTGCTATCGGCATGTGTCATTATAATGAGTCGGACGTCTTAATTACTTTTGGCTTCCAAGATAATGCCGCATATATACTTCGTTGTCCTATCAAAGTCATAATGGATTTTATAAATGAAAATAATTGATTGTTTTCCATATTATAACGAAAAAGAACTCTTACAACTACGTTACAATTTATTAAAAGACGTAGTAGACGAGTTCATCATTTGTGAAGGTGACGTCACTCATACTGGCGATCCTAAGCCAATGACCTGCGTTGATACCTTGAAAGAACTTGGTATACCTTTAGATAAGATCAAGCTTATTAAAGTTAAATTACCAAGCGACAAAGGATTAAGCAATTGGAGGCGTGAGAACGCTCAACGCGATGCTGCACGCAGCTTCTTAAATGATAATAACACAGTCGCTATCATAAGTGACTGTGACGAGATCATGAATCCAGTCTCAGTGAAGTATTATGCCGAGTCTGCTTTAAGATATCCAGATCGTATCATTCGTATACCAATGGCTTACTTGAATTGCCGCGCAGACCTTCAGGTGGTAGATAAGAGTGGTAACGCTCGTGATTGGAACGCACCATTCATGTGCTTAAGAAAGCATGTAGAAAAATATTCTTTAAGTCAGATCCGCGAATCATACACACGAGGCAAGAATGACATTAGCTTTACTGATACTTATTTAATAGACAATGGTGTTATTGAGAAAGCTGGTTGGCACTTTAGTTGGATGGGTAATGCAGCGCGCATGCAAACAAAGATAAAGTCATTAGCAGATCATGGCGACTTCATCGCTGGTGCCGTCGGCGGTGGGTCTGATAAAACGAAGATCGTTGATTTCATGGATTCTTATAAGGCAAAGGATGGATCAACCGATCCGTTAGGTCGCGAGGATCACGTATTAAAGTATTATCCTACATCAAAGTTACCACAAAAAATCTTTGAATTACCTTTAGTGCAAGATTACCTCTTACCTGTCAAGATTAAGCATTTCTATGACCAACCGCAGTTTGGTGAGAACTGGTTCACATTCCCTGAGTTATACGCAGAGATGGTACGCAAGTTCCCAGATGGCAGTAAGTTTGTAGAGATTGGTTCTTGGAAAGGTAGATCAGCGGCTTATATGGCCACTGAGATCATTAATAATGATAAACAGATTGAGTTCATGTGTGTTGATACTTGGCAAGGCTCGATTGAACACCAAGAAGCAAATAAGGATGAACTAAAAGATCTTTACCACATCTTTATTAAGAACATGAGTCCTGTGGATGGTAAGTACAAACCACTCCGGTTGACTTCAGTACAAGCTGCACAACAATTTGCTGACAACACATTAGACTTTATCTTTATTGATGCCTCACACGAATACGAGGACGTAAAGAATGATATAAAGGCTTGGCTACCAAAACTAAAGAAAACTGGTGTAATAGCTGGGCACGATTGCTATCCTGATAATCCTGAGTTCGGCGGTGTATATAAGGCAGTCAAAGAACTCATTCCTAACTTTAAGATCTCTGAAAACTGTTGGATATACGAACCAATGAATCCTATTAAATCTGAAATTGAAAATCTACTCTATAAGTTTATAGATAATCCTAATGACGCCGAGTCAAACTTTGCACTCGCACTATATTACGATCGCTTGAATCAAACTGCTTCAGCGGTGTCATATTATATCCGTACTGCGGAACGCGCACCAGATCCATTACTTCAGTATGAAGCTTTAGTTAAAGCAGCACTTTGTTTCTTACGACAAGGTACGCGCGGCTTATCAGTTCGTGGATTGCTGCAAAGAGCGATCACTGTACTTCCAAAGCGCCCAGAGGCGTATTTCTTATTAGCTCGCTGGTGGGAGAGAGACAGCACCGTTGAGGGTTGGGTAAACTGCTATACGCTCGCTACGATTGGAGAAAATCATTGCGACTTTAATTTAGCGCCCTTACGAACCAATGTTGAGTACCCTGGCAAATATGGCATGATCTTTGAAAAGGCAATCAGCGCTTGGTGGGTAGGTCTTTGTGAAGAATCTCGCGACTTATTAAAGATTTTATTAACTCAATATAAATTAGACGCAACTCATAAGAATGCTGCCATAAACAACTTAAAGTTTATGAAGCAGAATGTAGATCAATATCTCTAATATATACTAGTATATTATTATGAATCCTTTGAAAGGTGTTCCTCCAATTTATTATCTCTCACTCGCGGGTGAGACCGAGCGTCAAAAGTGCATACAAGATCAATTTGACAAGTATTTTATAAAGAATACGACTATGATTCTAGGCTTCGACGGTCGCAAGACTGATCTGAAGAATAATCCATTAGTTCGTGGTTCTTATTTTGATGCTTTATCCTCTGGAGATGTGGCGTGTTCGATGGGTCATATTCAGATGATTAAGACTTGGTTAGAAACATCTGATAGTGATACCGCATTATTCTTGGAAGATGATGTCAATCTCGATAACTGTGAGTATTGGAGTTTCTTATGGTCAGAGATGGTTGAGGCTTTGCCTAAAGGATGGAAGTGTATGCAGTTGGCATTAATCAAGCCGCACGACATTGAGGAAGTAAAGTTTCGTCCACGCATTACTAACAATTGGTCAGTGACTGCTTATCTCTTAACAAGAGATTACGCTAAGTTCTTACTAGATCATTATTACGTAAACAATCAGTTTGTACTGAATGTGTTTGGAGATCCAAGGGCTTTGCCTATCGTGGAGAACTTGATTTATTTCCCAGCAGAACCTCACGTATACACATTCCCTATCTTTACTGAGAAGAATACTTTCTCAAGTACGTTTATTGCAGGTCAAAAAAAGGTAAAGGAATATAATGATATCTCTGAAAAGTCTGCAACGAAGTGGTGGCAGAACTATGGTAAGAAGACATCTCTTTCTCAATTTATGGATACTACACACGTCTTTGAACCAATACCGATGTTAGGCACCGCAGTGGTAAATAACACTAAGTGGGTCAAGAGGCTCATTGAAAGTGTGGATCATCCAGTGAAAGAGTTCTTGATCATTAACAATAATGGTCGTGGCATAATCGATAAAGAACTGGATGAGATTGCAGCGGTGCCTCATAAATTTATTGGAAAGATTCGTGTCCTTCACATGGCGTGTAATTTAGGAGTACCCGCGTCTTGGAACTTGATGATCAAGTCGTATATCAAAGCTCCTTACTGGATCATCATGAATGATGACGTTGCGTTCACGCCTGGGCTCTTAGCCGAGATGCATTTAGCCACTCTTCGTGAACCCATGGTGGGTATGATTCACGCGCACGAGGGAGATCATGGCATCGGTAGTTGGGACTTATTTCTTATCCGAGATCACGTCATAATGAACTATGGTTTATTTGATGAAAATCTATATCCTGCTTATAACGAGGATGCTGACTATTTCATGCGATTCCTAGTAAAACCTATTCGTAGGATCATGTCCTTACAAGGGAATTACTTGCATGGAGATGGTAATAAACAAGATTACCATACTCATGGTAGGCAGACTGCAAAGAGTGATAGTAAACTGCACGATCAATTACATCAAGTAAATCTTACTAATTTTGAGTATATGACACAAAAATGGACTGAAGGATGGAGGCTTTGTGCACCTTCCCAGAGTCCATTTAGAGATAAAAACACTGAATTTCCTATATCTTATACTACTTTTGACTTAAAATTTATAAGATCAAAACATCTAGGTTTTTAAATTTTATAGATAGTTTATCATATAAATAGTCATTATTACCACTAATGGCTATCTACGCTAACATATCTATTGATCAGGGTTCAGACTTCTCAGCTGTCATAGGAGTGCAAGGTGTAGACGGTTTAACCTTGGATTTAACAGGTTTCACCGCTCGTGGTCAAATAAGAAAGACGTATACTTCTAGAAATTCAATCGTTTTTACTACTTCTATACCAGATCCTACGAGTGGTAATATACAGATCTCATTAACACACTCGCAAACAGCCACGATGAAGGCAGGTCGTTATCTTTACGATGTAGAAATCATAAGTATCGATAACTTAGTCACTCGTGTGGTGGAAGGACAAGTTGATGTAGATCCACGTATTACATTACCTGACAACTCTCATGGAATGCAGGTATTTACGGCGAGTGGATCGTGGACGGTGCCTTCAAATGTAAATGCAGTAAATGTTTTAGTTGTAGGAGGAGGCGGAGGCGGTGGTAATTGGGCAGGTGGTGGAGGAGGCGGAGGCGGAGTTATTCGAAACTTTGATGTCGGTCATCAAACCTTTGCGGTCATTCCTAATTCAAGTATACCAGTCATAGTAGGTTCAGGCGGTTCAGGCGCTTCTGCATACGGCGCAGTGGGTACGGCCGGTGGAAATTCTTCGTTCGGCACTTTAGTCGCTCTAGGTGGTGGATTCGGTGGATCAGGGCCTGGATCCGCTCATGCAACTGCTGGCAATGGTGGTTGTGGTGGAGGAGCTTACTCAACAGGTAGTTCTGGCTTAGGCACAGACGCACAAGGCGAGGGAGGCGGACTCGGTTACAATTACGGTGGAGGAGCGGTTGGACCTGGTGGCGGTGGTGGCGGTGGTGCCGTAGGAGGAGGAGGCTCAGTCGATGGCAACGGCGCAGGCGGTGGAGGACTTGGTTATGAAAGTCAAATTTCAGGAGTGAACGTCATGTATGGATCTGGCGGAGGTGGCGGTGCAGGTCGTGGAGCAATCGCGGGTCAAGGTAATATTGGTGCAGGCAATGGCGGAAATCAATTCTCAGGCGGTTTAAATGCAATCATTGCAAACGTAGGAGCAGGCGGCGGTGGAGGAGGAGAAAGCTCAATCGACGGCGGCGATGGCTCTGCTGGCGTAGTCATAGTTGTTTGGTAATAACATGGCTAACATAACTGCAAAAATCACTCCTCAGCAAAGAATTCGTTCTACGATCTCTGGACAGATTATTGTTCAAGCTAGAACAATCACTTTAGGCAATCTTCGTTCTTTATCATCATTGATTGATGTAGATTTAGCAGGAGCAGAGGATGGCGCACTTTTAATTTATGATGGTACTAGACAGAAATGGATAGCAACAGTTTTAGCAAACAACCAACACACAATCGTCGATGGCGGCTCATTTTAATACATCTTAACTCTCTTAACTGAATCACATCTATAAAGTGGATTTTTATCTGCTTTTTGATTGAGTTTTTACTCACCATATGTCAACTAAAGGAACAAATATCCTTTTTAAGAAATCGTCTATACCTGGGAAAATTCCCGGTGGTGGGGACTTGTCGTATGGTGAATTAGCGCTCAATTATGCGGATGGCGTTTTATACTATAAGAACGCAAATGGTGCGGTAGGGATATTAAATTTACAAGGTGCGCAGGGCGTAAATGGCACCAATGGTATTCAAGGTGCCAAAGGAGCTCAAGGCGTACAAGGATCTAGCGGTTATCAAGGATCCGATGGGTTGCAAGGAACTCAAGGCGCGAGTGGTTATCAAGGAATCAATGGAACTCAAGGTGCGCAAGGTGCCGCAGGTTATCAAGGAATAAATGGCGCGCAAGGTACTCAAGGTACTTCTGGCTATCAAGGAGTTAATGGCGCCCAAGGTTCTCAAGGTATACAAGGCATTCAGGGTCTTCAAGGTATCCAAGGTAAAGATGGTCAGTCTATCTCAATTAAAGGCAGTGTAACTAGTGCCACTGTAGAAAACTTTAGCGCTATTACTCCACCTCCAGTTTTAGGTGATGCTTGGATAGCTGATGATACAGGTCATCTTTGGGTTTATACTGTAACTGGACCAGTCGCTGGATTCTCCGATGTAGGTCAGATAGTAGGTAGTCAAGGTACTACTGGTTCGCAAGGTTCTCAAGGTATTCAAGGTATCAATGGTACTTCTGGAACCCAAGGAGTACAAGGTGCACAGGGTATTCAAGGTACGAGTGGATATCAAGGCGCCGATGGCACTCAAGGTAGCCAAGGTATTCAGGGCAGACAAGGCACACAAGGTTTACAAGGAGAGCAGGGTGTTCAAGGAATACAAGGCGCTCAAGGTGCACAAGGCACTCAAGGCGAGCAAGGTATCCAAGGTGTTCAAGGAACTCAAGGAGTTCAAGGTGCCCAAGGTCAACAAGGGATTCAAGGTACGCAGGGTACACAAGGAAGACAAGGAATTCAAGGGTCACAAGGCACTCAAGGCGACGTCGGTCTTACTGGTAATGATGGTGTTCAAGGTACTGAAGGACAACAAGGTATTCAAGGAACTGCTGGTCTTCAAGGTTATCAAGGTGTCCAAGGTGTTCAAGGTACTGAAGGACCTGCAGTCATTATTTCTCCAACAGTTCCACTCTCACCAGTTGATGGAAATCTTTGGTGGGATAATACGGTTGGTCAACTGCGTATATTTTATAACGACGGCAACTCGTCGCAATGGGTTGATGCCGTTATCGCTGGTGAAATGGGTATTCAGGGTTTTCAAGGCGTTCAAGGCTTTGGTGGAACTCAAGGTACGCAAGGAGCAACTGGCGCAGGCACTCAAGGCGCTCAAGGTATTCAAGGTGAACAAGGTGTTCAAGGTAATGATGGCGCGCAAGGTGTTCAAGGAGCGCAAGGTACCGTCTTAAACTTTATTGGTACCTGGATACAAAGCTCCTATGTCGCTCAAACTGTTGCAGTATCTCCTTTAAATAATAATACTTACATCAGTTTAGTAACAACTACTAATGTATATACTGATCCTGCAAATGATCCAAGCGAATGGGCATTATTTGCAGCAGCTGGCAGTCAAGGTCTTCAGGGTGTTCAAGGTTCTAGTGGTACTAGTGGTACTAGTGGTACACAAGGCGCGCAGGGAGCAAATGGTAATCAAGGTATACAAGGAACTCAAGGCGCGCAGGGTCTACAAGGCGAGCAAGGTGTACAAGGAATTCAAGGTACACAAGGTACTCAAGGAGCACAGGGCGAGCAAGGCGTGCAAGGAGTTCAGGGAACTCAAGGTACTCAAGGCACTCAAGGTACTCAAGGAATTCAAGGGCGTCAAGGTATTCAAGGTACTGTTGGTTCACAAGGAACTCAAGGTACTCAAGGCGCACAGGGCGAACAAGGTACTCAAGGAGAACAAGGCACACAAGGTACTTACGGTATTCAAGGAGCACAAGGCGTACAAGGTATTCAAGGTTATCAAGGACCTGCAGTTACTATTGCAGTAACACCGCCTAATTCTGCAAACGATGGAAATCTTTGGTGGGATTCTACTTTAGGCCAATTAAGAATTTATTACAATGATGGCAACTCGTCACAATGGGTTGATGCAGTTGTTGCTGGCATGCAAGGCTTGCAAGGTTCTGCAGGAACTGGATCACAAGGCATTCAAGGAGTACAAGGTGTCCAAGGTTCAATTGGGTCTCAAGGTTCTGCAGGTATAGGAACACAAGGTGTACAAGGTATTCAAGGAATAACTGGATCTCAAGGCACTTTAGGCGCACAGGGCATTCAAGGTATTCAAGGTATTCAAGGTGCTCAAGGAGCTGACAAAACCACAGGCTCATGGACGGTGGCCACTGGTACAAATACTTACAGTATCACAGTTCCCACAAACGGTAATTATCAACTATGGGTCAGATGCAATATTCCGAATGGCATCTTTGCATATCAGGCCACTGTAAGCGTTACTAATACTAATGTGCCAGTTCTGGGCACTCAACGAGCATACAACTACACCGGTGGCGGAAGCCCAATACTATTAACAACTATGCCAACACAAATCATAGGAGCCGAAGGCACAATATCAACTGCGGTTGTATCAACTACCACATCCAATAGATTTGATTTTGTAATTAACAATTCCAGTGGATCAAGTCAAACAGTTTCCTGGGGCTATGTTACACTATGACAAGCGGACACTTTGATTCGATAACAATCAATTATTACTAATAGAAACCATATAAATAGTAGTAATTTATACAAATATGTCACTGAATTTTCCAATTCCTACTCACACTGGTCAAACCTATTCGGCGGGAGGTCACGTTTGGACGTGGGACGGTGAAGCGTGGAGATCTCAAACTGGTGGAATACAAGGTTCGATTGGAGCGCAGGGTTCTCAAGGCGTACAGGGTTTGCAAGGAACTCAAGGTATACAAGGATTACTAGGATCTCAGGGTTCTCAGGGAATTCAAGGATCTCAAGGAAGTCAAGGTACTCAAGGATCAATAGGATCGCAAGGAGGTCAAGGAATTCAAGGCGCACAAGGCACTCAAGGAATTCAAGGAATACAAGGCGCACAAGGAACTATAGGTAGTCAAGGTACTCAAGGCAGTCAAGGAACTCAAGGTACACAAGGCCAACAAGGAGTTCAGGGAGCTCAAGGATCTTTAGGAAATCAAGGTACACAAGGTTCTCAAGGCATTCAAGGAGTTCAGGGAACTCAGGGTATACAAGGCACTCAAGGTACACAGGGTATTCAAGGAATACAAGGCACACAAGGTGCACAAGGCTCACAGGGTCAGCAAGGAATTCAAGGAGTTCAAGGGACACAAGGAGTACAAGGTACACAAGGTCTTCAAGGAACTCAAGGTACGCAAGGTATTCAAGGAATACAAGGCACTCAAGGCGCGCAAGGAATTAAAGGTAATGACGGTACCTCTGTCAATATCATGGGCAGCATTGCGTCCGCTACAGTTCCTAATTTTAATGCAATTGATCCAACTCCAGCAAAAGGTGATGGTTGGATTGCTACTGATACAGGTCATTTGTGGGTTTATACTGGATCTGGTGCTGTTGCAGGATTTTCTGACGTTGGACAAATTGTAGGGCCTCAAGGTGCACAAGGAACTCAAGGCACTCAAGGACGTCAAGGAATACAAGGAATACAAGGATCGCAAGGCAATCAGGGTACTCAAGGGACACAAGGAACTCAAGGCACTCAAGGTGTTCAAGGGATTCAAGGCTCTCAAGGCATACAAGGCACTCAAGGTACTCAGGGAACTCAAGGCATTCAAGGTTCTCAAGGAACGCAAGGTACACAAGGCATTCAAGGCGTGCAGGGAACACAAGGAGCACAAGGAACACAGGGCGTTCAAGGTACGCAAGGCACTCAAGGCATACAAGGCGTGCAGGGTACTCAGGGAACTCAAGGCGCACAAGGAACACAGGGTGTTCAAGGTACTCAAGGTTCTCAAGGAGTGCAAGGCGCACAAGGAATTCAAGGAACTCAAGGAGCGCTTGGAACGCAAGGAACTCAAGGCACGCAAGGCACTCAAGGTATCCAAGGAGTTCAAGGCACTCAAGGAACTCAGGGGCAACAAGGTATCCAAGGAATACAAGGAACTCAGGGCACTCAAGGTACCCAAGGACAACAAGGCACTCAAGGCCAACAAGGAATTCTTGGTACTCAAGGCACACAAGGACAACAAGGTATCCAAGGTATTCAAGGAATTACTGGTAGCCAAGGGACATTAGGTTCACAAGGCACCCAAGGTATTCAAGGAATTACTGGCACTGTTAATGTTTCTTATCACGCTCAGACAGATTCTGGCGGTACTGGAACAATTACTGTAAATGCTACAAGCAATCTACATACAGAGAGAGTGACAATAAGTTCCTCTTCTGGTACAACAAGAAATGTAGTCTTAACTGCATCTAGTATCGTTGCCGGAGCTCGACTCAATCTTCGCTTCAGCAATCCAGCGGCTGCATATGCAACTACCTATAATGTGTATGATTCAAGCATTTCTGGCACATTATTGTTTAATTTCCAAGTAGATTCTAGTACTTATGCCGCTTCTTTATACTTCTGTTACACTGGAAGCGCATTTGTTTTAATGGAAACGATCATACCTTCTAGTGGAAATACCGCTTAAAAGTAATAAGAGGTTTTATTATTTTTATGTGTAGACAATGGCAATTTTAGAAAATTGTAGTGTATAAATACAGTAATTGTCAATACTTTGTGACTGAACCTTCGTTACTCCTTCCTTTATTTTAAAAAAACACAGTAATATGTCTCTTCCTCAACTAGATTTTCCTAATTCACCAAATCCTGGTGATATTTATTCCGTTAATGGCCGCCAATGGACTTGGGACGGCATTTCTTGGACAAACACTACTCTTGGAACTCAAGGTATCCAAGGTATTCAAGGTACGCAAGGCGTACAAGGTATTCGTGGTAATGACGGTACCTCTGTAACAATTATGGGAAGTGTTGCATCCGCAACACCAATTAATTTTGCAGCCGTTGTTCCATCTCCTGTTCTAGGAAATGGTATTATTGCTGATGACACTGGCCACTTATGGGTTTATACCGGTACTGGTGCGGTCGCTGGTTATTCCGATGTTGGCGTAATTGTTGGTACCCAAGGTACCCAAGGAACTCAAGGTGTCCAAGGTATAATAGGACCTCAAGGTGACCCTGGTATTACCGGTAATGTCGGTAACGACGGTGCACAAGGTACCCAAGGAACTCAAGGTACACAGGGTACACAGGGTGTTCAAGGTACACAAGGAACACAGGGCCGTCAAGGTATCCAAGGCGTTCAAGGTACACAAGGTACTCAGGGCGAGCAAGGCATCCAAGGTACACAAGGTACTCAAGGTGAGCAAGGTATCCAAGGCGTTCAAGGTACACAAGGTACGCAGGGAACACAAGGAACTCAGGGCGTCCAAGGAACTCAAGGTACACAGGGAACTCAAGGTACACAAGGCACTCAAGGAGTTCAAGGAACTCAAGGTACGCAAGGTACTCAGGGTGAACAAGGTATCCAAGGCGTTCAAGGCGCTCAAGGTCTACAAGGCACACAAGGTACTCAAGGTACGCAGGGTGAGCAAGGTATCCAAGGAACTCAAGGTACTCAAGGCGAGCAAGGCATCCAAGGTACACAGGGTACTCAAGGTGAACAAGGCATTCAAGGTGTCCAAGGAACACAAGGTACACAGGGTACTCAAGGCGTTCAAGGCACGCAGGGTACGCAAGGAACTCAAGGAACTCAAGGCGTTCAAGGCACGCAGGGTACTCAAGGCGTTCAGGGAACTCAGGGTACACAAGGTACTCAAGGCGAACAAGGAATTCAAGGTACACAAGGCACTCAGGGTGAGCAAGGAATTCAAGGTACACAAGGTACGCAGGGCGAACAAGGCATTCAAGGAACTCAAGGCACTCAGGGCGAGCAGGGTATCCAAGGTGTTCAAGGTACACAAGGAACTCAAGGTACTCAAGGAACACAAGGTACACAAGGTGAACAAGGCGTTCAAGGAACTCAAGGTACTCAAGGTACTCAGGGCGTTCAAGGAACTCAAGGAACCCAAGGCACACAAGGAACCCAAGGTGTTCAAGGTACTCAGGGCACTCAAGGCACTCAAGGAACCCAAGGTACACAAGGTACTCAAGGAACGCAGGGTGAACAAGGTATCCAAGGCACTCAAGGAACTCAGGGTACACAAGGAACCCAAGGAACTCAAGGTGAACAGGGTATCCAAGGTACTCAAGGTACGCAAGGCGAGCAAGGCATCCAAGGTACGCAAGGTACACAAGGTGAGCAGGGTATCCAAGGTACTCAAGGCACTCAAGGTCAACAAGGTATCCAAGGCACTCAAGGAACTCAAGGTACACAAGGTACACAAGGCGAACAAGGCATCCAAGGCGTACAAGGAACTCAAGGTACACAAGGTACTCAGGGAACCCAAGGCACACAGGGTGAACAGGGTATCCAAGGCACTCAAGGTACTCAAGGTATGCAGGGCGCCAATGGCACCTCTGTAACGATTATTGGTACTATACCGACGGTCAATAACGACCCACAAGGAATTTTAAATGCTGCATTCTCAACTGCAGTTAATGGTAATGGTGTTATTGATGAAGCATCTGGCGATTTATGGGTATACGGTAATGGTGTATGGGCAAACGTTGGTCAAGTAAAGGGTGACCAAGGTATTCAAGGTACTCAAGGTACCCAAGGAATGCAAGGTACTCAGGGTACACAGGGCACTCAAGGTGAACAAGGAGTTCAAGGAACTCAGGGCACACAAGGTACTCAAGGCGTACAAGGTACACAAGGAACTCAAGGTACTCAAGGCTTACAGGGTGAGCAAGGTATCCAAGGCACTCAAGGAACTCAAGGTACGCAAGGTACTCAAGGAACGCAGGGTCAACAAGGTGTTCAAGGTACACAAGGTACACAGGGCATTCAGGGTATTCAAGGAACACAAGGTACTCAAGGCACACAAGGTGAACAAGGTATCCAAGGTACACAAGGAACCCAAGGTATCCAAGGTATTCAAGGAACTCAAGGTACGCAAGGCACTCAGGGAACTCAAGGTACACAGGGTACTCAAGGAACTCAAGGTGAACAAGGCATCCAAGGTACTCAAGGCACACAAGGCGAGCAGGGTATCCAAGGTGTCCAAGGTACACAAGGTGCGCAAGGCTTACAGGGCGAACAAGGTATCCAAGGCACACAAGGAACTCAAGGTTTACAAGGTACACAAGGAACACAAGGTGTTCAAGGTACTCAAGGAACTCAGGGTACACAGGGTGAGCAAGGTATCCAAGGAACTCAGGGCACTCAAGGTACACAAGGAACACAAGGTACCCAAGGAACTCAGGGTGAACAGGGAATCCAAGGTACGCAAGGAACTCAAGGTATCCAAGGTACTCAAGGAACTCAGGGCACACAAGGCACTCAAGGTACTCAAGGTCAACAAGGAATCCAAGGTACACAAGGAACCCAAGGTGTCCAAGGCACGCAAGGAACTCAGGGCACTCAAGGAACTCAAGGCGAGCAAGGTATCCAAGGTATTCAAGGAACTCAAGGATTACAAGGTACTCAAGGCACTCAGGGTGAGCAAGGTATCCAAGGAACTCAAGGAACACAAGGTGAACAGGGTATCCAAGGTGTTCAAGGCACTCAGGGTACGCAAGGTACACAGGGCACTCAAGGTATCCAAGGAATCCAAGGTACGCAAGGAACTCAGGGTACTCAAGGCACTCAAGGAACACAAGGTACTCAAGGTGAGCAAGGAATCCAAGGTACACAAGGTACACAGGGTGAACAAGGTATCCAAGGCGTACAGGGTACACAAGGTACTCAAGGTATACAAGGTTATCAAGGACCTGGCGTCACGATCTCTGATACAGTACCAGCCGCTCCAGAATACAGCGGTAACTTATGGTGGGATTCTACAGTAGGTCAGCTACGTATCTACTACAACGATGGTAATAGCTATCAATGGGTAGACGCAGTTGTTGCTGGTGCTCAAGGTACGCAAGGTGAGCAAGGTCTCCAAGGTGTTACCGGTGCACAAGGTACTGCTGGTCAAAATGGTCAATCCGCAAGTTACTACAACTATACGGCTAAGACAAATTCTACGAGCGGTAATCCAGGCAGCGGCAACTTGATTTGGAACAACTCTACTCAAACGAGCGCGACCTCAATTATTATCAATCATAAGACTAACACAAATACAGATATTGATGTATTCTTAGCTCTTATACGTACTGGTGATGATATAATCCTTCAAGATTCTACAAACTCAGACAATTATCAAGCATGGGTAGTATCTGGTTCTCCAACAATTCATCCAAATAGTTACGTTGAAATTCCAGTAACCTACGCAACGTCGACGGTATCTTTCTCAAATAATCAAAGTATTATTGTTGTTGTTACCTCGGTTGGACCGACAGGTTCTCAAGGTACACAAGGTCTACAAGGTACATTAGGTAGCCAAGGCGCTGTTGGTAGTCAAGGTACACAAGGTACTCAAGGACTACAGGGTGAACAAGGTATCACTGGTAGTCAAGGTACACTAGGCGCTCAAGGCGCACAAGGTACCGTTGGTTCTCAAGGTACTCAAGGCATCCAAGGTATTCAAGGTACATTAGGTGCACAAGGTACTCAAGGCACTCAAGGTCGACAAGGTGTACAAGGTACCCAAGGAGCTCAAGGCGTTCAAGGTACTCAAGGTCAACAAGGTACTCAAGGCGCTCAAGGCGAGCAAGGTATCCAAGGCATTCAAGGTGCACAAGGATTACAAGGTGAACAAGGTACTCAAGGAACACAAGGCACGCGCGGTCAACAAGGTATCCAAGGCGTTCAAGGAAATCAAGGAACCCAAGGTACACAAGGTACTCAAGGTCAACAAGGTATCCAAGGCGTTCAAGGTACTCAAGGATTACAAGGCCAACAAGGTATCACTGGTAGCCAAGGTACACTAGGTGCTCAAGGCGCTCAAGGTACTCAAGGTCAGCAAGGTATCCAAGGCAGCCAAGGTGCTCAAGGAACATTCGGTGCTCAAGGTACTCAAGGTACTCAAGGCCAACAAGGTATCCAAGGTAGCCAAGGTGCGCAAGGCACTCAAGGTCAACAAGGTATCCAAGGCGTTCAAGGTACACAAGGTGCACAAGGTCAACAAGGAATCCAAGGTATCCAAGGAACACAGGGAGCTCAAGGCACTCAAGGAACACAAGGAGTTCAAGGTACTCAAGGAGTTCAAGGAACTCAAGGCGCTCAAGGCCAACAGGGTATCCAAGGTACACTAGGCGCTCAAGGCACTCAAGGAACACAAGGAGTTCAAGGTACACAAGGCGCTCAAGGAATCCAAGGAATCCAAGGTGCTCAAGGTACACAAGGTACACAGGGTCAACAAGGTATCCAAGGTGCGCAAGGTCAACAGGGTATCCAAGGAATCCAAGGAACTCAAGGTACACAAGGTACTCAGGGTCAACAAGGTATCCAAGGAGCTCAAGGAACTCAAGGTGCTCAAGGTATCCAAGGAATCCAAGGAGCTCAAGGTATCCAAGGTACACTAGGTGCTCAAGGTACGATTGGTACACAAGGTGCACAAGGCACGCAGGGTACTCAAGGTGCTCAAGGTCAACAAGGTATCCAAGGCGTACAAGGTATCAAGGGTAATGATGGTACTTCGGTTAACATCATGGGCTCGATCGCTTCAGCAACACCTTCAAACTTTGCTGCAATTGATCCAAGTCCAGCAAAAGGTGATGGTTGGATTGCAAATGACACTGGTCACTTATGGGTATATACCGGTACTGGTACGATTTCTGGTTACTCTGACGTAGGTCAGATCGTAGGACCTCAAGGCGTACAAGGTGCTCAAGGAGTACAAGGAACTCAAGGCACTCAAGGCGTACAGGGTATTCAAGGTCGTCAAGGACTACAAGGTATCACAGGTACACAAGGAACTCAAGGTACTCAAGGCGCTCAAGGTCAACAAGGTATCCAAGGCACTCAAGGAACTCAAGGTATCCAAGGTACTCAAGGTCAACAAGGTATCCAAGGCGCTCAAGGAACTGTAGGTTCACAAGGCATCCAAGGAATCCAAGGTATCCAAGGTACGTTAGGTAGCCAAGGCGCTCAAGGTACACAAGGCACACAGGGTCAACAAGGTATCCAAGGTGTCCAAGGTACGTTAGGTAGCCAAGGTGCTCAAGGCACACAGGGTACTCAAGGTACTCAAGGTATCCAAGGAATCCAAGGTACATTAGGTACACAAGGTGCTGTTGGTAGCCAAGGTACACAAGGTACTCAAGGTATCCAAGGTACACAAGGTGCTCAAGGTACATTCGGTACACAAGGTTATCAAGGTATCCAAGGCGTACAAGGAACCCAAGGTCTCCAAGGTACATTCGGTACTCAAGGTACTGTAGGTACTCAAGGTATCCAAGGTATCCAAGGTATCACTGGTCCTTCCTCAGTAAGCCGTCATGCTACAACTGACGCTGGTACAGACTTCTCTGTAACACCAACTGGTAGCTTACACACTGAACGTATCACCTGCGGTGGTTCTGCTGGAACAAGAAATGTATCGGTCATCCATACAAATCTATCAGCCGGAGCGGTTGTAAAGTTACGCTTCACGACCAATGCAGCTTACGGAATTACCTACAACATCTACGACACAAGCACCGGTGGTACTCTACTCTGTAGCTTCCAAACGGATAGCAACACTCCTGCAGCACTCATTGAATTAGGTTATACTGGTTCAGTATGTGAACTAAACTCAATGATAATCCCAGCAGCTGGAACTAATAGCTAATAATAATAATAATAATAAAAATTAAAACAGAGGTAAGGGATTAAAAACCCCTTACCTTTTTTTAAATCTAATTAATAAATACAATTTACTTACTTACTCACCCATCAGTCCTTCTACTAAAAATTATTCAATGAAAAAAACACTATCACTCTTAGCATTATTACTCGTTTCTCTAGCAGTCACTAGTACGTTGTCCGCACAGGTCAATATACAAAAGACGCAAGGAACAAACGCTGTCTCTAACGGCAACATCGTTATTGGCACAGGCACGACACTATCAACTTCAGGAACAGGCGCTATCACGGCTACGGCTTTTAGTGGTTCTGGTACAGTTGCAGTTGCAAACGGCGGTACAGGAAGCACAACCGCTACTGCCGCTCAGCGCGCTCTAACGCCAGCAACAAGTACGGTTACAACTGGTGCATCTCCAGCAGTAAACTGGTCGTTATCTAACTCATTTGATCTTACACTCACATCTGCAACTGCTGCTACTATTAGTTTCAGCAACGCTCAAGATGGTCAAGTGATCACGATCACAATTCATCAACCTGCATCAGGTACAGCAACTACGGTTACTTGGCCTACAATGAAATGGTCAGGCGGTACAGCACCAACCATGACAGCTACGTTAGGTAAGACTGATGTATTCACAATTTATTACAATGCAACTGCTTCAGCTTACTACGGTTCAGCAGTTCAAAACTTTTAATCTGTGAAACATTTTTATAAGATTCTATTTTTATTTCTTAGCGTATTTACTGCTACTGCTTTTGGCAACTTTGGATCTACTCCGTTTGGATTTTGGAAAACACGTCCTGTATCCAATCCTACAGTTTCTTATTTAGTTGTAGCTGGCGGAGGCAGTGGTGGAGCAAATATTGGTGGTGGTGGGGGTGCTGGTGGATTTTTAACAAATACAGTTACTTTAACTATTGGTACAACGTACACTGTGACCGTTGGATTAGGAGGAGCAGGGGTATCGGGTTCTTCGTCAACTACTGGTACTAACGGTGGTAATTCAATTATATCGGGTACAGGTTTAACGACAATAACTGCTATCGGTGGCGGAGGTGGAGGCGGTAATAACGGTAATTCCGGAGGCTCTGGCGGAGGCTCTTCGGCTCTTAGTGGTTATCCGGGTTATGGTACCGGAACGCCAGGACAAGGAAACAATGGCGGAGGCAATGATGGAGGCGGAGGCGGTGCTGGTGCTGTGGGAGTGTCTTCACCAGGAGCTTATGCTGTTGGTGGTGATGGCGGAATTGGTTTACAATCTTCTATTACTGGAACAGCAATTTATTATGCTGGAGGCGGAGGCAGTACTGGTTATATGACGGCTGGAATTGGTGGATTAGGCGGTGGTGGAACCGGAGCAACCTACCCTTCACCAGCAGCAACTAGCGGAACAAACGGCCTTGGCGGTGGTGGGGGTGCTGATTTTCAGAGCACAGTTTCGGGATCTGGCGGCTCTGGAGTGGTAATAATTTCATCTACTAGCACAGCAGCTACTATCACTGGTACATATAGCACAACAACTTCTGGAAGTAACACTATTTATATATTTACAGATTCTGGTACTATTACTTATTAACATGAAAAAACTATTATAACTTTTATTTTTATTACTTCATTAGGTTTTTCACAAACAACACCTAATACTTATGCCATTGTTACTAACAATATAGTGACTAATGTAATATAAGTTTAATTAAAAAAAGGTAAAGAGAGTTTACTGCTTTTTACCTTTTTTTGTTAGGAATGAAGTTTTTATATGATATGGGTTAAGTGTTCTTTTGTCAGTTACAATTATTATTATTACTATTATTATTGCTACTATTATTACTATTAATACTACTATGTCTAGATTTTACAAGTTCTTAGCCATCTTTTTAATTCCATTCATTGCCATTGGCGGTGCTCTTAAAGATCAACCAACTTTACCCATAGCAAACATGGGGCAGATGTCTTTTGCATTTTGGCAAACACCAGCTGCTGCTGGCATTACAGCTACTTATTTAGTTGTAGGTTCTGGAGGATCAGGAGGGGATAGTGCTACTGGAATATATAGTTCTACAGGCGCAGGAGGAGGTGGCGGTGGGGGTGTAAAATCTGGTACTGCGAATTTTATTACTGATACAGCAATATATGCAATTACAGTAGGTAAAACTACAAATATTTGGAATACTGGAGGTCAAGGATCAAATGGAAATTCTTCTTCTATAATAGGTTCAGGAATTTCAGTAACAGCTGGTGGCGGTGGTGGCGGTGGTGCTGGATATGTAGGAGTTAATAACTATCAAAATGGATTTTCTGCAACCGATGGTGGATCTGGCGGTGGTGGTGGAAGAAACGATATTGGCACTGCTGGAACAGGCGGTTCGTCATCAGGGGGAGGATATTCGGGAGGAAATGGAATTTCTGGTAACTCCGGGACAGGAGGAAACAATGGATATGGTGGTGGAGGTGGTGGTGCCGGTAGTGGTGGAACTTCCGCAACTGCTAATAATCCAGGCAATGGTGGAAATGGAGTGTATTCTGCAATAACAGGAATTGGAATGTACTATGGTGCCGGTGGTGGTGGTAGTAGTCCTAATGGAAATGCATCAACAGGAGGTTATCAAGGTCCTGCTCCATATACTGATTTAGGTGTAGGATCTTCAGGAACCCAAGGAGGAGTAAATAACGGCCAAACTTTAGGAGTTTACCCTTGGTCTGGTTCTGGTTCTCCTGGTGGTCAACAAGTAGTTAGTGGAGCCTCAGGCGTTGTTGTAATTTCTTTACCAAATACTACATCGATTAGTTATTCTGGTAATTATTATTTATTTAAAAATGGTTCTAACGACGTATATATGTTTACCACATCTGGTAATTTAAAAATAAATAACAATACATATACATATACAGTTACATACTATGGTTCTGGTAGTGCTACTTGGAAATGTCCAACTGGTGTTAGTTCAGTAAATGTATTAGTTGTTGGTGGTGGTGGTTCTACGACATACTATACTTATGGTGGTGGTGGAGGTGGTGGTGGCGTAACTGTAGCAACTAATGTTGCAGTAACTGCTGGAAACAATTATTCAATATCTGTTGGTCATGCATCATCTAATATTTTTGATATTGCTGGTGCATCTTCTTTTACTGGAGCATCTCAAACAATACACGCTGCGGGTGGTGGAAATGGTCAAACGACTAACGGCAGTACTGGTCCAAATGGCACAAATCCCGGTTCTGGAGGATCTGGAGGTGGTGGTGGCGGAAATGTAGGTTATTCGGGTGGTCCAGCAGGTGCTTCATATACTGCTGCAAATGTAACTTGTTACGCAAATTCAGGAGGTTCTGGAACAACTAATTCTGCTGGTGGCGGTGGAGGTGCAGGTGGTGCTGGAAGCAATGGATCAGGCACGACTGGAGGAAATGGTGGATCCGGATATTATTATGCTATAACTGGAGCTTATTATGGAGCAGGTGGGGGAGGTTGGGGAAGTTCTACTGCTGGTCAAACAGGTACTGGAGGTTTTCAATATGGCGCAGGAGGTACTTATACAGGTTCTTCAGCTCCATATGGAGTTGGTACTGATGGTTGCGTAGTTATTACTTATACAACATCTACTAATCAAAATACGTATCATGGATTTGCAATTTATAGACAAAGCGATTCATGGACTTGCCCACCCGGAGTAACTAGTGCATTTGTTGCTATAGTATCAGGTGGTAGTAGTAATACATCATATAACAGTAAAGGTGCTTGCGGCGGTGGTGCAACAGGTGGTACAACCACAGTAACACCTGGAACAACATATTCTTTTACTGTAGGCGGTGCAGGATCATCATCTAGTGGTTTTGGATATAGCATTAATGGTGCATCTTACACTAATTCACCGAGTGGAAATTTAGGAAGTGGTGGCGTTCAAGGTAATAATGCTGTTGGTCAATATTATTCTTGGGGTGGTGGTGGTAGTAGTAACGGAGACGGTGGAGATGCAAATCCAGACGATGGTGGTGGCGGTGATGGTTCTGGTGGCGATGGTTCTGGTGCAACATATAATATCACTTGGAATTGGACTTCTGCAAATGTATATAATTTAAGCGTCTCTAATAATATTAAAATAGGTACTACTGGTGGTAGCGGTGGAGATAGTTTCAATCAAGACAATGCTTGGGGATCAGGAGGAAGTCCCGGAAATCCTAATAATTCTGGAAATTTATTTAGTCCTCGAAGTTTTCCGGGCGCTATAGGTTCTGATGGAAGTTCTAATCACAATGGAGATAGTGGCGGTGGTGCGCCTCGTGATCTTTATAGAAGCAGAGGTTTTTATTACGATGGCAGTGGAAATTTTATTTCTGCAACAAATGCTTATCCAAATACTGGTGGTGGTGGTGGGGGTAGTATTTCCGGAACCACAACCACTAGTGGAAGTTCTGGATTTGTATATGTAATATGGTAAGATTTTAATTTATGAAAAAACTAATATTATTTATTGCTTTAGCATTACCTTTTTCGGTTTATGCACAAATAACTTGGACTCAACAATCTGTTAACTTTTTTAGATTAGTTGCAGTTAATCCAACTTTTGATTCCAATGGAAATGTTACTAATTTTCCTATTTTTTTAAATAACGGATCTAAATCATATCTCACTGGAAGTAATTCAGACCAATACATAATATTTAATCTTCCACAGAAAAAGTATGATTTAATTACGGATACACAAGCATCAGTAACCGTAGACGATATTACAGTAACTTATGCACAATTAGCTAAATTAATTGTTGCTGCTTCTTTGCAAATTAATCCATTACCTAAAACTATTGCTGCTAATACAACTACGATTGTTGGTGGCTCAGTTAGCATAACAAGCAATGGCAATTTAATACAAGGTACAGGAACACCAATAGTGCCATAATTTATGAAAAACTGGTAAAATTTATTTATGAATAAATTAATCTTAATCTTATGTCATGAACTATTTTGCATTACTAATTAGATAACAAACATATCGTATAGTCATTATTACAATTATTATTATTATTATTACTATTATTATTGCTACTATTATTACTATTACTACTACTACTATGTCCAGATTTTACAAGTTCTTAGCCATCTTTTTAATTCCATTCATTGCCGTTGGCGGTGCTCTTAAAGATCAACCAACGTTACCCATAGCCAACATGGGGCAAATGAGTTTTGCTTTTTGGCAAGGTGCATCCACGCCAACAGCAACTTTATTGATTGTTGCTGGAGGTGGTTCAGGTGGGTTTAATGAGGGCGGCGGTGGCGGTGGAGGTGGTGTTATTTCAACGACTGCAAATTTCGTAGCAGGAACAGTATATCCGATTGTAGTAGGAACGGGAGGTTTAGGTACTCCTAATTACGTAGGCAGTAATGGCGCAAATTCTTCAGCTTTTGGTTTTACTGCTATAGGAGGAGGACATGGTGGGTGTGTTTACGGTTATTTTCGTGATGCAGCAAATGGAGGAAGCGGAGGTGGTGGTTGTCGGAATGGGAGTAATCGTACTACAATTGCAGGTACAGGAACTTCTGGACAAGGTTATAATGGAGGTTATGGTTTTAATGGCGGTGGTGGAGGTGGTGGCGCATCACAGGCGGGTTCGCCAGGTGGTTATTATCAGGAAGGGGGTAGTGGTGGACAAGGATATACATCTTCAATTACTGGTAGCTCCTATGTTTATGCTAGTGGTGGAGGTGGTTATTATGGCAACGGCGCAACGCCAGGTTATGGAGGAACTGGTGCTGGAAACGGAGGAACTTATAATCCAGCAACCCCTGGCAATGGAATTAACTATGGAGCTGGTGGAGGCGGCGGTGGAGGTAATACTTTTGGTGGGAATGGAGCAGATGGTTGTGTAGTTATTTCTGTTCCTAATACATATAATATAAACACAAGTTGTGCTTATTCCTTATCTACAGTAGGAAGTAATAACGTATTTACTATAACAACATCAGGTAACATTACGTTTACTACATCTACTCCAACACAAGTAGTTATCTTTAATACAAATAATCCAATATATAATAATCAATATGCTAATTATTACATACAACAAACACCCACTGGTTATTGGAAAGTTCCAACAGGTGTTACATCAATAAATGTTTTATTGGTAGGTGGCGGCGGCGGTGGTCAATATGGTGCTGGTGGAGGAGGTGGTGGCGGTGTAGTTTTAAAAACTAATTACTCTGTTACACCAGGCGCGAATATACCTATAGTAATTGGCATGGGAGGATATGGTACTTTTGCACCACCGTATGACGTACTTAGATGTACAAATGGTGGTAATACTACTTTTGGAAGTTTAATTGCTTATGGAGGTGGTAGTGCATCATCGCCAAATGGTGGATCAGGAGCAGGTGGATCATTCAATTTTGGCGGGACATCAGCCGGTACTGCTACACAACCTTCTTCAGGTACGGGCGGTTTTGGACATAATGGAGGCAATGCATCTGGTAACGGAAATGGTGGAGGTGGAGGTGGTGCTAATACAGCAGGTCAAAATGCTCCTGGGGATCATGGAGGAACTGGCGGAACTGGTTATACATATTCTGTAACTGGATTAGTGTATGGAAGCGGTGGAACAGGATCAGCTACGGCAAATGATATTTCATTACGAGTAGAAGGACTTGGTACAGGAGGAGATGGATCTTATAATGATGGAAATAATAACGGTATGTCGGGTTGTGTAATTATTTCTTATACATCCAATACACATATTGCTCACGGATCACAAATATTTACAAATTCTGGTACTTGGACTGCACCAACAGGTGTAACTTCCGTTAATGTTTCTATAGTTGGCGGCGGTGGTAGTACTAGTTATGTTGGCGGTGGTAGTAGTGGCAATTTATCACAACTTAGTAGTTATTCAGTAACTCCAGGAAACAATTATAGTATAACTGTAGGTGCCGGTGGAGCAACCGGTGGTTATCCTAGTGGCTATTCAATTTTTGATGGAAATTATGCTTATGGCGGTAGTCCAAACAACGCCAATAATGGAGGAGCAAACTACAATAGTAGTCATTATGGAGGCTATGCAGCAGGTGGTGATTTTTTACAAGGTGGTGGAGGCGGTAGTATTTTTGGAAATGGTGGTGATGGTATCGGTGATGGTGGTGCTGGTAATGGATATAGCGGTTCTGGCGGTTATGGTGGTACAGGAAACCTACTTGGTTATTGGTCTTACTTTAATACTTTTACTTTTAATACACCATTTGGAGGCGCTGGTGGCGGTGGTAATGCTTGGAACGATTCTAGTGCAAATGGAGTTTATGGCGCTGGTGGGGCTTTTGGAGGTGGTAATGGAAGTTGGTACGATGCATCTGGAAATTACTATAGTCCTGACCCCGGTACTAATTATGGAGGAGGTGCTGGTGGCGGTAGTAATGGTGGTGCAAGTGGCTATAAAGGCATTGTAATTATAACTTGGTAATATAAAAATCTATGAACAAACTAATCTTAATCTCATGTCACGAACCATTTTGCATTACTAATTAGATAACAAACATATCGTATAAATACAGTCATTATTACAATTACTACTATGAAAAAATTATTCTTACTTCTCGTCGCTATAACAGCTTTATCCTCTCAGGCAAA
>Ga0136644_10000382_pt1 | contig 35310 bp, 64 predicted proteins | sample C_130820_EF_Meta_FD_94780 | JGI IMG/M metagenome (GOLD analysis project Ga0136644, IMG submission 94780) | Freshwater microbial communities from Lake Croche, Canada to study carbon cycling - C_130820_EF_MetaG (v2) (version 2) | ecosystem: Environmental > Aquatic > Freshwater > Lake | place...
CGGCGGCGGCAGCGGCGGTGGCAAGAGTCCCGACGACAGCAACACGGGCAGCGGTATGGGCCTCGCGATCGTGGGTGCCGCGGTCCTGTTCGCCGTGTACGCTATCAGCTCGAGGTGACTGTGGACAAGAACGTCGTTCTTCTATTGCTGATCGGCGGCGGGCTTTGGTTCGCTACCCGGGGGACTTCGTCGTTCGCGGGCCTCGGAGACGACGAGCCCGTGCCGCCGGCTCCGCTCGACCCGGCGACTGTGCCCAACCGGCGCTTCCTGTCGCGGAAATTCTACGGCACCTTCGTCCTCGCGCAGCAGAGCGCGGCTTCGCTCGAGAAGGCCGGCAAGCGTATGCCGCCCCCCGTGCAGCAGAGCGCAGGGGATATGCAGTCCTCGATGCAGGACACGGGTCGCAAGGCACTTGCGCTCGCGCGTGCGCTCGACGCGGACTTCGTCTCGCGTATGTGCTCGCGGCCGAACGCGCCGACGTGCGCGGTCTGAGGTGAACGTGGACCCCTGGCATCTTCTTGCTTGGTCGGTTGTGATCGGGTCAACCGCCCCGGGCGTTGCGATCGTCGTGCGGGCCCTGTCCGCGGTCGAGAAGCTCGTGCTCGAGGGCAAGCGTCCCTGGGCGTGCGACGTGTGCCTGTCGTGGTGGATGGTTGCCGCCACGACGCTCGTCGCGGGGCTCGCCGCGCACGACCTCGAGGTGCTGTGGGCTGCGGGGCCGGCGTATCCTCTCGCGTACAAGCTGCTCGGCTGGCTGTCGCAGCCCGTCTCGTCGCCCGGGTTCCCCGAGCTTGCGGAGCTGCCCGCGGAGCCCGCCGCGCTCGTGGAGCCCGTCGCGCCCGCGGAGCCCACCGAGGAGCCCGAGGAGCCCGTCAGGTCGATGCCCGAGGGCGTCGATATGGTGCAGAAGGAGCGCAAGCGTGGGCGTCCTCGCAAGAATCCGCTGCCCGAGGGGGCGCTGTGACGGTCACGTACAAGCCGATCGAGGAGAAGCTGTTCCTCTCCGAGGTCGAGCCGTCCAAGCGGGTCCGCGCGAGGACTGCGTGCGCGAGCGTCCAGGCCAACTTCAAGTGGCTGCTGGTGGACGTGTGCGCGCATCGAGCTGGTGGCGTCGCGCCGATGCCTCCGATCCGAAACTCGGACGGGGCTGCTGAGATCGCCCGTCAGTTCCTCGGCCCCCGCATGGCCCTGCAAGAGGTCGTGGGCGTCGTCCTGTTGGCGTCGGATATGTCTCCGATCGGCTTCGCTATCGCGCACGTCGGCGGGCTCGCCGCGAGCATCGTGGAGCCGGCGGTCGTCCTGCGCCCCGCGCTCTTGCTGCCGTCCGCGGCGATGATGCTCGTTCACAACCATCCGTCTGGACGGCTCACACCGTCGCAGGAGGACCTCGTGATCACCCGCAAGGTGAAAGACGGGGCCAAGCTCGTCGGCGTCCAACTGGTGGACCACCTCATCCTCGCCCCCGGGACGACGGAGTTCTTCTCGTTCGCAGACAAGGGGCTGATGTGACGTTGCTCTTCAGCTACGGGTCGAACCATCCCGCGCAAATTGCGGAGCGGCTCGGCCATGCGGTCGAGACGGCCGGCGCGTATGCCCCCGGCTACGCGCGATTCTTCCGGGGCTTCTCGCAGCGGTGGGGCGGCGGAGTTGCGACGTTGCGGAAGAAGCCTGACGGGGTTGTGTTCGGCCTCGTCGCGACCGTCACCGCAGCCGACTTGGACCGAATGGACCGTTTCGAGGGGGTCGCGTCGGGCAACTACGAGCGCACAAAGGTGCGGGTGACGCTGGCGGGCGGCGGCAAGAAGGACGCTGTCGCCTACGTGTCCACGAGCAAGGAGTTCAACCCGCCGACGCGCGAGTACCTCGAGGCTGTTGCGCGGACTATCGGCACGCATTGGTCGAGCGGAGACGGCGCAAAGGTTACGTGGCGCGACATTACGGTGCGTTGAGGCCCCTGTGAGCACCATCGCTACACCCCGCTGGACGTACACGCTGACCCCCTCGGACCTCGAGTGGGCCGCGCGCATGATCGAGGGCGAGGGCGGCGACCCGGGGGCTGTGCTGTGGACGATGGCGCAGCGGTTCGCGCTCCTGCGCGGCGACACCTTCCCGACGTTCCGGTCGGTCATCCAGCGGTACTCAAGCCCCATCAACCCTAGATTCTCGCCCTGCTCCCCCGCCGACGTGGCGGCGCACCCGCTCGACTGCTCGGACGAGGCCCAGGCGCGCCGAGCCCGTCGCATCGGCAGCCCGCCGAGCGCGGAGGCGTTGTCGTTTGTAACCGGGTGGGCGCGAGGCGAGGTGCCCAACAACGTCCCGCGCGCGGTACACTTCGCGGTCGGGCCCCAGGTCGTCCGGTGTCAGGCTCGCGAGGGCTCCGACGCGTGCCTCGAGGTCGTCGGCAAGTTCCCGGCGGGCCTTTCCCCAGACCGGCAGAACTGGCACGCGACGACCCCGAGGACCTCGAGCTGGCCCGCGGACTACGTCCGCGTCGGCGGCACGGCGAGCGGGGCTGCTGTCGCCGCGGCGAGCGGGGCTGGCCTCGTCCTTGTCGCTCTGGGTGCCGCGGGGCTATGGTGGGCGTCGAGGAGGCGGGCATGAGCCGAGGGCACGAGTGGGCGCGCAATGCGATTGACGGTGCGTTGATCGAGCTGCGTCAGCAGCGACCGGAGACAACCCGCCTCGAGGCTCTCGCGGCCGTCGCCGCGAAGGCGACCGAGCTGCGCGCTGTGGCGCGTCGTCGCGTTGCGTTCGCGGGCTCGGACAGCGAGCGAAACTTCTGGACGGACGTGGGGGAACACGCTGCCAACTCGCGCGAGCGGGCAACGGACGCTGTCCGGGTGTTGTCGCAACCGCCGCGACGGCCCCGGGCGCAGCTCGAGCTTCCCGGGGTCCTGTGACGCGCGTCGTCGTCCTGGGCGACTCCCAGGCCGAGGGGCTCATCCCGCACCTCCGCGAGCCCTTGAGGACCATTGGATGGACGCCCGTCGAGCCCTGGGCGTACTACCGCGGAGCCGACACGAGGACGCTGCTGCGTCACCTCGCGCCAGCACTCGCGGCAGCCCCCGACGTGGTGATCGTGACGGCGGGCGGGAACGACGGGCTTGCGGAGGATAGCTGGCTCGAGCTGGCTCGACGCACGCTCGCGACCGGCGCGGAGCTGGTGTGGATGACACCTCCCGGTGCGCGCGAGCCCGGGAGCGACCTCGACCTAGCGCGAGCTGCAACCGCTGCCGCGATCGGGAGGACTCTCGCGGGCAGGGCTGGCGTGCGGGTTGTTGACGGACGACAACTCTTCGCGGGGCTGTCGCACACCGACGCGCGGCACTTCACCCGGGCGAGCTACGCCGAGGCCGCGGGACGGCTCGCGCGTGCGCTCGCCCCCGCCAGCAGCCCCGGGCGCGCGGCGGGCTCGAGCCCTGCGGGCGCGCTCTTGGCCCTTGCGGGCCTCGCTGCCCTGGTCGCGGTAGCTCGAGCCCCCGGGCCCCTCGTGCCCCGCGGGGCCTAGCTCGAGCCCTCCGGGGCCCCGCTAGACCCGGGCCCCCAGGGCCCTGGTAGACCCGGGGGCCCCCCTGGGGTATACTGGGGGCACCCCCCGGGGATACCTGGGGCCCCCTCCCCCCAGGGTAGGGGGGCCCCCTCCCCCCCAGGGGGGACCCCCTCCCCCCGGGGGGTTGCAGCCCCCCTGCCCCCTGCTACACTCCCCCTCTGCCCCCAGGATGCTGGGGGGTGTGAGCCCCCTCACAGGTTCCCCCGGGGGCCCGTGAATACAGCGCCCCGTCCCCCGTCTACGCGGGGCCGGGGCCGGGAGCCACGGTGGAGAGGCCCACAGGGCCGAGAGAAAGGAAGGTCCCTCATGCTGCCTATCATTACGCCCCGACAGGCTCGCGAGTCCGTCGATTGTGTTTTGTTCTTTGCCTACCTCAGCGAGCGCGGGGCCGGGTACGCGTTCCCCTGCGATGCAGCCGGGACCGTGGACGTGGGCCAGCTCGCCCCCGCGGGCCGCTCGAGCCTCGCGGCGTGCCGCGACGGTGTCGGGCGCGAGTTCCGCGCGCCGGTAGTCCGCGAGGACCGGATCCGCTGGGTGCAGCCCGCGGTCGCACGCTGCCGTTGCGGGTCGCGCGTGACCCTCGACGGGGACAGCGAGTGTGAGCGGTGCGGCCGGATGTACAACTCCGCGGGCCAGGAACTCATGCCGGAGAGTGCCTGGGAGGAATGAATGCGCGGGGTCGAGCCCCGTCTGTCAGAATGCGGGCGTCGAGCCCGTCTAGGTAGCAGGGCCCACAGGGCCGAGGGAGGTGAATCATCATGGGACCCGTTATGCAGACCAATTCTAAGCGTTCGCCCTCGCGGGCGAGCAGAGCAATCGACTTCGAGTGCCCCGAATGCGGGGCGCGGCCTGGGAGCCCCTGCCGGGGCTCTCGGATCCCGTCCGCGGGATCGCTCGGCGGCGGCTGGGGAGGCCCGCCCGCCCGGAAGAGCCCGCACCCGGCGCGCCAGGAGGTGAGGCGCGCAGCAGCCGCGCGCCAGAGCTGACAGCGCCCCTCGACCGGCTTACGACCGGCACCGCGAGCGAGACGCGGCGAGGGGATTGAATCGCAGGGGCTCGAGCCCCGTCTAGTGTGCGAGTGGCCCACAGGGCCGAGGAGATAGCAGCGATGGAAACCGTCATGGACACCAGCAATTCCAAACAATCCCCGCGCGAGGCAGCCCTCCGCGCGTATTCCCGCACCCGCTACGAAGGCGCGATCTACCGCGACGGCCGCGGCCAGCCCCTCGCGGCGACGGACGGCTACGGGCTCATCGTCCCGGGCTGCTCGACGCTCGCGGACGCTGCCCTGGCCGTCGCGCTGGGCTCGGCCGAGGACGGCCTCCCCGGGACGGAGCAGGTCGCGGGGCTCCTGCGCTCCGCGGGGCTCGAGCCGCGCCACCGCGAGCGTCCGCGCGTCGTGATTGCCTCGACGGAGCCCGATCCGGGCCCCTACGCCGCGGCGGGTGCGCGGCGGGCTGAAGCGATCGTCCTCGCAGAGGCAGCCCTGGCGCGAGCGACCGCGCGTGCAGCTCTCCCGGGCCAGCGGGCCGTCGCGAGGCGCGAGCTGCTCCAGCGGCGGCGCGAGCTGCGGGAGGCGCAAGCCCCCGCCGTGCAGGTAGTGGTCGCGGGCGAGGTGGCGGTGAGCTTGCCCCTGCTCCAGCGGGTCCGTCGCGCGATGGGCGCGAGGCAGATCGCCCTCTATCCGATCGTCGGCGGGACCCCCTACGACGCTCTGCTGGTCGAGGGCACCCGCGGCGAAGGGGTCGCCCTCGTGATGGGGATGCGGACCTGAGAGGCAGCCCTCGACCAGCCCCGGGCTGGCGCGCGTTCGCGACGCGGCGAGGGCATGAATAGACCGGCGAGGTGCCGTGTCTGATACGCGGGCCCACAGGGCCCAGCCAGGAGGTGAATCATCATGGTACCCGGTATGCAGATCAATTACTATCCGCGCTCCCCCTCACGGTGGAGCTATCGAGCAATCCAGGCGGCCTATCTCGCGCCGACGAACCACCGCGGTGCGCGCGTCCGCGCCTGGGGGGCTGGCGACCGCCGCCGAGGGATCACCCTCGCGTGGGACTATGCGCTCGACGGCGACGCGAACATGGTCGCGGCCGTCGCCGCGTGTGCGCTCCGCCTGGGCTGGCACGGGGCCTGGACGCTCGGCGGCAGCGAGTCGGGGCTGGTCGCCGCGTGTGCGATCCGGTACTACCCGCCCGCCCCGGGCGCGTCTTTGTCCCGGCGCGAGGAATGCGCGGCCAACCTCCGCGCGTGCGTCGAGCTGGCGAAGGCGAGCGAGAGAGTCATCCTTGTGCTCGACCCGGATACGATGCGCGACGTGACCGGCGAGGAGGTGGCATCGTGATCCGGCGCGAGCCGTTCCCGGCCCTGCCCCCCGGGCGCGTCCAGTTCCAGGCGCGGTGCCGCCCCTGGCGCGCCGAGGGCGTCGGGCTGCACCTCGTGGCGATCGAGACGGACGGCAGCGTCCTCGTGTGGGATCACGTCGCCAACGCTTACACGCGTTGCCACTCGCTCGGCCGCTCTGCACTCGCCCGATTCCGTCGCCGCGCGCGGCTGGTCCGCGCGCACGAGGCCGCGCGCCTCCTCCACCCGCGGTGGATCCCCACCGAGTTGTGATCGGCCAGCCCTCGACCAGCCCCGGGCTGGCACCGCGAGCGAGACGCGGCGAGGGCATTGAATGCGAGGGGCTCGAGCCCCGTCTAGCTGGTGCGCGGCCCACGGGGCCAAGGGAGGTGTGTGATGGGAGAAGAATCTATGACCCCGCAAGAATTTATCGCTGCCGCGCCCGACGCGGTCGTTCAAGCTCTCGCGGAGTGGCACCCCCACTCCGAGGACGATAGCGAAGATGCGCTGCGTTCGCGCGCGGCCCGCCTCGCGATCGAGCGTGGGCACCGTCCTGAGATCTCGCGCGCCTGGGGGCTCGCGGCCGGACGGCTGTCCTTCTTCAACTCGAGGGACCCCTGGCAGCTCGAGCTGTGGGTCGCCGCGGCCCGCCGGGACTGGGGCGAGGCGTATGCGGAGGGCTATAGGGCCGGGGCGCTGTCCCGGCGATGAATACGCGGGGCTCGCGCCCCGTCTACAGGTTCGCGGCCCACGGGGCCAAGGGAGGTGTGTGATGGGAGACTCATCTATGGAATTCACGATCGTATTCGCCGGGGACCAACAAACTTTCGACGCGGCGGACTTCGACGCGGCGTGTGAAGAGGCAGAGGCTCTAATCCTCGCCGCCGCCGACGTGGACCGCTCGAGCCCCCAGCGGGCGACCGAGTGTCACCTCGCCCACCTCTACGGGCCCGGGTGCGACGACGGGTCGCGGCTGCTCTTCGCGTCCGATCCCGACGATCCCGATTGCCTGGACGACGACGGCCACGACCTCACCGAGGACGGGGGCCCCTGGTCGCACGGGGCCGAGGTGTCGCACCGCGAGACGTGCCGCCGCTGCGGGGCAACGCAGCGCACGGCGAGCGGCTGGCGCGACGAGGACACGGGCTGGCGCGGGGTCCGCGTCGAGTGGATCCTCCCGGGCGAGGACCGCTACCTGAGCGACCGTCCCGCGCAGCTCGCGCGCCTCTGCGAGGCCGCGCAGCTCGAGGGCCGCGGGTGCGCGGACAACCTCGACGGGGAGGCGATTGACGGCGATCCGCGAGAGTGGGCCGACGATCACAGGACCGCGGAGTACGCCCAAGATCACGGGTACTGGCTCGGCCAGTACGCCGCGACCTACCCGCTGTGCGACGTACTCGGAGCTGAGGTGATCGCGGCGTTCTACGCGGGGCTACACGAGCGCGCGTGCGAGATCGCAGAGGAACGGGAGGCCCACGGGGCCGAGGGAGGTGTGTGATGAAGCGTCGAGTCGGATCAAAGAGCCCCTGGGGCAAGGTGCAGAACTCTCAGCCGATCACCGAGGGCGTCGAGCTAGTCTCGACCGAGGGGCACGGCGGGCTCAAGGTCGCCCGCGCGCAGAACGCGCGCATCCCGGCCCCGCTGCGGCGGGCTGGTGGCTGGTACGAAGAGGACGCAGAGGCGTCGATCGTCCTGTGGGCGCTTTACGATGCGTCGATCGCGGAGACTTTCGGCGCGAGCCGTGACCGGCACGCGGAGACGGTGCGGGCGTACTACCCGGACGCCTGGACGGCCGCGACCGGCGAGCCCGTGACGCGCGAGCAATCGCAGCTCATCGCGCAACGCGAGGACGAAGTGCGCTACGCGGGCCGGATTGTAGCGCGGACGGCCTGGGGTAGCTGGCACGCCCGGGTCCCCGCGGGCTGCGTCGGGGTCTACTGCACCCCGGTGGGCGGCGGGGTCAACGCCGGTAGCTACTGGCTCGCGGACGATAGCCGCTACCGGCGCGAGAGAGCCGAGTGCTCCCTGGGCTACCTGATCGATCCCCTGGTCGATCGCCCCTGGGACGGCCCGCACGCGTGATCGGCAGCCCTCGACCAGCCCCGGGCTGGCGCGCGTTCGCGACGCGACGAGGGCATTGTGAATAGCCGGGGCTCGAGCCCCGTCTACAGGTGACCGGCCCACAGGGCCGAGGGAGGTGTGTGATGGGAGACGCGTTTATGCAAAAATTCACGCTGACAAGCGAATACATCATCGTCTCTTACACAAACGCGGTCCCGTTGGTTCTCGACCGCGACGACGACAACGAGTGGACCCCCGAGAACTTGCGTCTTGCGGTCAACGTGATCTCCTCTGCAATCGAAGAGGCACTCGCCTCCGCGGGTCGAGGCGCGCGGGTCATCCGCGTGTACGAGGAGTCCCTGGAAGCCAGCACCGCCGAGGGGCTTGATTGTTTGATCGACGCCGTGTTGATCGACGGCTGCGCCTCGCTGCGCGCCGAGATTCTCGGCTGAACGCAGGCGAGGTGCCGTGTCTACGATGGGGGCCCACAGGGCCCAGGAGGTGTGTGATGGGTTGGATCCATATCATCGTGCGCTATCAGGACCGGGGCGGGAGCATCCGCGAGTCGGTGGGCTTGCAGGTCCCCGTCGAGACGTGGGGGGACCCGGAGGACCACTCGGACGTGCGCGCGGTCGTGGCCTACCTCGAGTCCCGCTGGACCGGGGGCACCGTGATCGTGGGCGTCAGCTCCGAGGATGGGGGTGCCTCGTGATGTACTCAGAACTCCGCGCCTTGCGGGCGCGCCAGCAGGAGCGCCGGGTCCACCTGATGGACGCGTTCCGGCGCGCGGTCCTGCTCGAGGCCCTCGCGGGGCTCGGCCGTCGCAAGCGCCCTGCCAAGCTCGCGCGGGCCCTCGCTGACCTCGAGGCCGCGCCCGACAGCTACCGGCGCGAGGTTGCAGCTCGCGCGGCCCTCGACGCAGTCGTCGGCCGCGAGCCCTGGGCACAGCGTCTCGCTGTCGCGCGGCACGCAGAGGCGTACCGGCGTCGCGAAGAGGCGCTGTCCGCGGACGTGCGCTGGCTCGACCTCGCGCTCGACCGGCTCGCGGACCTCGAGCCCGTGCGCGCGGGCTCGGCCCGGGTCGTCCTGCGGCGGGTCTACGTCCAGAGCTACGCCACCCAGGGGCTCGGCGCGGAGCGGTACGCCCGCGCGTCCGCGGAGCTGACCCGCGACGAGCGGGACGGGGTCCTGCGCGCCGAGGAGCGCGAGGCTGGCGTCCGGGTCGAGGTGCAGCGCGAGGCTGGCGCGTCCGAGGGGGGGACCAGCTACGTCGTCGTCGCCCTGGGCGTCGAGGGCGAGGTCGCCGCGGACGTGATCCGTCGTCGGCAGAGCGACGACAGCCTCGCTGCCTGGGTCGCCGCGTGCTGGCGGCGAGGGGCTAACCCGAGGGTTTACGCGCCCATGCTCCCGCACGGGTACGAGGAACGCCACGGGATCGGGTTCGACGGTTCGATCAAGCGCAATGGAGGTGCATCGTGAAGAAGAGTGAGACGACGCTGCGTTACGCCCACCCGCTGCCGGCGGGGCACCAGTTCGCGGACCCCGCGGTCCTGCTCGCGTACCTCGACTGCTGCGAGGCAGCGGCGAAGCGCGCCGAGCCCGAGGACGACGAGGAGGAGTGCGCGACGTGTCCTATCAGGTGAACCGCTATGCGGGCCCGTGCGCCGTCTGTGGCGCGCGGGTCGCCGCGCGTGCGGGCTGGCTCACCAAGCGGGCTGGCGTGTTCGCGCCGATGCACCTCGCGTGCGCCGAGGGCGGCGAAGGTGTGCATACGTACATCGTCGGCGGGAACGAGTACACGCGCAACGCCCGCGGGCGTTGCGAGGACGCACCCTGTTGTGGGTGTTGCACGATCTGACCGAGGGAGCCCCACGGGGGCAGAAGAGGTAGCTATGGCAACGCTGTTGAAGATCGATGGCTCGAGCGTCGAGGTCGAGCCGGGGGGCCCGCTCACCGTCGAGTGGTTGCAGGGGCTGGTCGAGGGGTACGTCGAGCTGGTCCGGTGCGCGGACGGCTCGGCGTTCGCTGTGGATGAGGACGGCGGGCCGCGCGCGGTGCCGTTCAATCGCGTGGCAACGCTCCTGGCTGTCGCCAAGGGCTGCCTGGGTGTGGGCGCGATGGGCCTTCGCGGGCCGGTCGTGTTCCTGTCGGCCGCGGAAGTGCGGAGGTTCCGGTGACGGGGCCGCTTGCGGAGTCGCTCTCGGAAGCGTTCGCGCGTCTTGACTGGGACGAGGCGTCGCGTCTGCTCGGCGGCAGCGACGCGCGGTCCTACTGCGTTGCTGTGGATACCGCCCTCAAATTTTCGCAGGACATGGTCCGCGGCGAGCTGACCCCCCAGGTGGAGCGCGACGTAGTGCTCGCTGCCACGGTGACCTGGGGTGTGACGGTGGGCCTCGACACAGCGCAATTCGCGTCTCTGATCGCAGTCGCCGCGCGCACGGTGGCAGCCCCGGAGCCGGGGGTCGCGGAGGCGTATGTCGCCAAGGGCCAGGGCAAGCCCGGGGGCGGCACGGTCGTGGCGTTCCGGCCGCGCGACGTGCTGCGTCGAGCTGCGAGCCGGCACCCCGATAGGACGGACCCCTCGACGCGGCGACGGAGGGGGCGATGAGAGTCTGGGTTCAGATCGACGCCCGCGCTGCTGTGCGGGCTGGGGGCTCCGTGTTGCGCGGTAGCGCCAGCGTCGAGTGTGACCTCTCGACGTGGACCGAGGACGAGCGGGCGTGGCTGTCGGCGCGCCTCGACCCGCGCGCCTCGACCCGCGACGAGGTCGTGACCTCTGGGTCGAGGGTCCTGCTGGTCGCGGAGCCCACCGATGCCGAGGTGCGCGCGTCGGTGGGGCGTTGGATCGCGCGCGAGGCCCGGGAGGCCGCGGACGCAGCGCAAGCTGCGAAGGTGGCGCAAGCTCGCGCGCAGGAACTCACGTCGCTGGCGCAGCGGTGGCTCGCTCGCGATCTGAAACAGCAGCGGGAGGAGCGGCTGCTGTCGGATGAGGCGACGCGCGAGGCTCTGCTCGAGGTGATGCTCGAGCCGCTCGAGGACTGGGGCTACCCGCGGGCGCGTCGGGTGCGCGCGTCGGACCTCGAGCATGAGGATGGGTGCGCGGGCGAGGACTCGTGGGTGGATCTGTGGACGGAGACGCCCACGGATGCCCAGCCGGTCGATCTGTCCTCCGGGGCGTACAGTTCGCTGCTGCACCTCCGCGACCTCGCAGAGCGGCTGCGCTCGATGTACGCCGCGGAGTCGGTGGGCGTCGAGCCCCGGCTCGTGCGCTACCAATGCGATCGGTGCAAGGCCGAGGGGTGCGACGAGGTCGCGTGCGTGCGCCTCGCCTGGGGCTCTGGGCTGTCAATCTCGGCTGTGTTCACGCTGGACTGAGGAGGAGGGGTGATGTCAATCGACGGACTCGACGTGAAGCTCTCGGACGTGGGCGTGACCTCGCTACAGGCGTGGCACCGTCCTGTGCTCGGCTACTGGGAGGTCGTGATCACGGCTGCGAACCTGCGCCTCGCTGTGGAAAAGGGCTTGCAGCACGACTCCTGGCGGGGTCGCGGGCCGACGCTCGGGGCTGCTATCCTCGACGGGTTGCACAACCGCGAGATCAAGCGCAACCTGCCTCCTGCGTAAGCGGGACTGGGACTGCCTTCATTCAAAGGCCCCGGGGCGAAAGTCCCGGGGCCTTTGTCTGTCTTTCAGTCGATGATCTCGCCCTCGATGAAGTCCTCGGCGGCAGCTCGCATCGTGCCGGGGGTCGTCGCGGGGTCGCGCGCGACCTTGAGAAGCTCCAGTCCTGCCTTCGTTGCGCGCAGGAAGCCCGTCCAGTCGAAGGGCTTGCCAGCCGGCGCGGCCTTCGGCGGGGCCTTGGCGAGGTCTGCGTCGAGGTCGAGGCACGCGCGGACGAGCTTGTCCAAGGCCCCGCGGAGGGCGCGGTTCTTCGCTCCGCGCGTCTTGTCGGACGCGCCCTCGCGGTGCGCTCGGCGCAGCTCGAGGTGTGCGCGGGCGACGACGCGCGCGGCGTCCACGACGGCTTTGACGCTCTTCACGGGTTGCCCTCGCGGCGTGCGATGCGGAGGAGGACGAGGTAGCCCAGGAGGTCGAGGACTACGTCCTCGCCGGCCGCGGAGCCCCTCGCGAGGCGGGAGAGTTTGTCGTCCAGGCGCACGAGGATCTGCTCCTCTGCGCTGGCACGGCTGAACACGCGCACGGGCTCGAGTGCGCTGTTCCCATACGCGGCGTTCTTCTCGACCAGCACCTTCGCGAGGGCGAGGCACTCATCCACAATCCGCCCGCCCATAGGCGCGTCCTCGGCAGCGGCGAGCAGCTCGTTCACCGTCTGGTTCCGCGTGCCCTTCTTGAAGTCTCGACAGGTCCTGTTCCTCATCTTCCCCTCCGTATTGCGTACAACGCGATGCCGATCGCGTCCCAGACGTTGTGGTGCAGACCCTTGGGCTCGCCGGCCAGCTCGTGACCGACGAGGTCCCGCTCTGCGTCGGTGAGAAGGGCCGCGGTGCGCTTCTGCGTGATGCCCTTGGGCACGTTGCCCTTCCAGGCGCGGGCCGGCACGGCCTCGACCCTGTCGGTGGCGAGGTTGCCGGCAGCGATGCCGCTCGACAGCGTGACGCCTATCAGATCGTTCGGGTCGCTCGCCCCATACGCTGCCATGCGCTCCACGACGATCGCGAGCCCGTCCACGGGCAGCGAGCGCGCGACGAGGGCCTCGCGGATGCCCCGCGCGAGCGCGAGGCCCCGGTCTGTGTCGCTGCGCCCGTCGTCGCGCACGAGCCCGCAACCGACGAGGTGCAGGGTGTTGCCGTCGATCGCGGCCCAGCCGGCGTTGCGCCCCGGGTCAATCGCGATGAGCACGACGGCTCCGTGAGGCGCGGGCAATGGCCGCGGCCATGCCCTTGATGCGAGAGGTGGGCTGGAGGCCCATCACCCATTGCACCCCCAGCCAGAAGTCCTGGCCGAGGTGCGCGAGCCCGGGGTCGGGACGCTCGAGCATCCGACGAATGGCGCGCCGGCTCGGCGGGGCCTCCACGATCGAGAGAGGCGCGCGGGCAGCAGCCCCCCGCTGCTTGTTCCTCGCAGCGGCTGCGTCAGCCACCGTCAACTTCCCGCCCGCCTTCATCGCTTCGTAGGCCGCGAGCTGCTTGTCCTGCGGCAAGCTGGCGAGCTTCGCGGCGGCTGTGAGCGAGACGACGCCCGCCGACACGTCGGCCTGGATCGTCGGGTGCAGTTGCAGGAGGCCAAGGTAGATCGCCAGCATCGAGGTCGAGCACGTCAGGTACGCCGCGACGACCGAGCGCGAGTGGCCCTGCTCCACGAGACGGGCCGCGGCGAGCGCGGTCTGGAGCGGGTCCTCCTCGAGGTGGCCTCGGTTGGCGAGCCGGCTCACTCCGTAGAGGTGCGCCTCGCTGCCACGCTTGGGCAGACACCGCACCTCGACAGGCGGCTCGCTGTCCGACAGCCGGCGGCGGTTGGCCTCGCGCGCGTGCATCACGCGCCGACGACCGTCCACGACCTCCCACCGTCCGTCCTCGCCCTGACGAACGAACACCGGCTTCTGCACACCGTGCTCGCGGATGCTCTCGACCAGGGCCTCCTCGAGCGGCAGGAACGCCCTCATATCCCACAGGACGTGCTGCCCACGCTGGTGCGGCGTGTCCACGCCGATGACGACGAGGTCCGCGGGGGACAGCATCAACAGCGTCTCGCCACGCCCCGGCTTCTTCTCTGCGCTCACGGCTTCACCTCGGGCAAGATCGTCACCCACAGCTCGCTGCCCCGGCGACGCGCCCACCGGGACCTCGGGAGCACGCTCGCGAGGACCTTCGCGACCAGACCTCGGGACAGCGGGGGCTTGGCCCGCGTCAACGTCGCCTGGATGTACGTCGGCCCCGACGCGCGCTGCATCGACCTCGCCAGCAGCACCATGCCGTCCCGGGTGGCGCGGAGGTTCTCGACCTCGTGCGCCAAAGGGCGCGGGTCCCAAGACTCGACAGCCCACCCCGATAGATTGAACCCGATCACGCTACCACCCTCCGCGCTTCATCGAGCGCAGCCCGTCCCTCGGTGAGCCAACCCAGACGCAACAGCAGCAGACCCAGCAGCGACGACTCGCACAACAGACGGTTGCGGAACCGAGCGCGCACGAACAGACGAGCACCCTGGTCCACCACCCCACCGTCCACGCGATCGAGCCGGCGAGAGGTCGTGACCATCATGCCCACGAGCGAATCGAGAGCCTCGCATTCGACAGCGAACTCCTCGGCCCACTCCTGCTCGTCAGCCCAGGCGAGGCGTTCGTCGCGCGTCAGCCTCTGCTGCGCCCGCGCCCGCCGACGCCATTCCTCCCCGTAGGTTTCGGCTATCACCTTTCGGCCTCGGGCACGTCCCGCTCGAGCCCCTTCGCGAGCAAGCGCAGCGCAGCCGCCAGCTCGCGGCGACGGCCCCGCGTCGCGCGCACATGGAAAACGACCGGCACGCTCCGCATGGAACCCTGCGCCAAGTCGAAAGAAAGCTGAAGATCGGGGTCCTCAGAGTTGTAGCTGTAGGAGATATCGCTCGTGTCGCTCGACACCGTGCCGGCGTAGTGGGTCTTCAAAGGGCCTCCGAAAGGTCCAAATTTAGGACCCAGATCGAGTTTTGCGTTGCCGAGAACGTGGGTTCTCGGCTAGCGTAGGATTCCCAATAAAAATAAGGGTTTACCACCGTTTTGGCAACAGTAATCGGAGGCGCGTTGAGGGCCCAATTTGGGGTCCTCATGCGTGCGCTCCGAGGCTCACATGGACGCTCGCGACCCTCAAGGGGCACCCTTTCGGTGCCTTCTCAGCGTGCGGGTTGACGCTTTCTCCCGACAGGAAGCACCGCGGGTAGAGTTCTTCGCAGTCGCCGCGGGCCTCGGACACGAGGTGATGGAAAGGACACGCCGCGCATCCGAACACGAGCACCGCGTCGGTCTGTTCGTCGCTCTCAGGCTGCGGCACGAGGCGAAGGCGCATCACACGTCGTCTCCTACGCCAGCGAGGCGGGCCGCGGCGTCGAGCGCATGGCCCTCGTGCAGCCCGCCGATCTCACGCATGACCACGATGCGGGTGCCGGCGTTGGGCGCGTGCGAGAACAGGTGGCGCAGGTACGCAGCCTCGGGCCGCGCACGCAGAGCCTCCACGAGGGCCCCCTCGAGCACGACCCGGTCCTCGCGCACGTTGAGTTCCAGCTCGCTCCGCGCGTCGAGCACGGCGCGCACCGTCTCGCGGAGCGACGAGCTGCTCGATGCCTTGGGAGCCCGCGCCGAAGGCCGCTTCATCCCAGTTCCCCCCGCTCCAGCGAGGCGATGAGCATATCCACGGTGGACCCGCGGACCTTGTACTCCTCGGCTGCCGACCAGAGCTTGCCCTTCGCCGCTGCCTTTTCGTCGGAGTGGAACTTGTTCTCCCAGTTGAAAAGCCACGCGATGAGGTTCTCCACCGGAATCGTGGGCTCTTCCTGCGTCGCTTCCTTCTTCGTCGCCTTCTTCTTCGTCACGTTCATCCCCTTCCCTGCACGATTGCATCGACCTCGATCAGGAGGTCTTGCTCCGCGGTAGCGAGAGCCGCCATTGCTCGGTGATGCTCCGCAATCAATCCGACGTTGCCGATCGCATCGAGGTCGCCGGCCTTCGCGCGTTGCCTCTCGATCTCGCGGACGTGTCGGGCCTCCTGGGCGAAGCGGACTGCCACGTCGAACACAGCCGCAGACCTCTCCCAACGTGCATCCGCACGGCGCACCTCGGACACGAGGTCCTCACACGTCCGAGAGGGGGAAACCTCCCCGCAGACGATGTTTTCGATCTGCTCTAGCTGCGCCCTCGCCTCATCCCGCTCGGCCTTGTAAGCGTCCAAATTGGTCCAAGCGTCCGCGAGTTGCCCCTCCAGCAACGCGACAAATTCTTCCCGGTCGTCCGTCATCGTCAACACCCTCCCCACGCAAAACAGAGGCACGCAGTTCCGCTCAACAGGTGCCACAGACCGTGGCGCACGCTGTACCTTCCCCGCTTGGCCCCCACGTAGAACCACAGGGACCAGACCACGAGCACGAGCCCCGCGAGTGTCCAGGCCACGCTGCGGGTCTGGATTGCCAGCCACGCGTTCGATGCCACCACGCCCCAGGCGAGCGTGTGGTCCAGCTTGCGCCACCGTCGCTCCCGGCTCGCATGGTAGGCCACCGTGACGACGAACGACGCGGCGTACACGAGCGCGAGAAGGTTGTGGGCGAGGGCGAGGACCACGACGACGGGCAGGAACGCCAGCGAGGACCATGTGGCGAAGCGTTTCACTCCTCGTGCTCCCTCATCAAACGCACGTCGGCGGTTAGGCGATCTACGGGGCCGAGGCCGAGCTTGTCGAACTCCTTCGAAACCCGCTCGTACTCGGTCTTGAAGGCGTCGTAGGCCTTCGACGCCTCGACGCCGGCCTCGACGCAGAGCAGCGCCGCGCCGAATACGGTCATATAGGCGGCTCTGGGCGTGGCCTTCCCGAGAAGCCCTTGCTGGACCCGGAGATGCGCTCGCGTGAGAAGACGCTCGTCGTCGGTCGCGGCAAACTCCTGCGAGGGGTTCGGGGTCGGGTCCACGACACCCACGGGCTCGGCCTTGAAGCGGTGCTTTCGCTTGCGCTCGGTCATTCCGGCACCTCTTCAAGCGTGTCCTTGGCAAGGTCACGGCACGCGATCATCTCGGAGAACCCAGGCGTGTTCGGGTACGGGGTGCAGCCGACCCACGGGAGACACTCCGCGATGCGACGCCGGAACATCCGGCGTTCGTCGCGCAGCAGATCGACCTTCTCGTCCTGGGCCACGACCCTGTCGAGCGCGTCGTGCAAGTCCGACAGGAGCCGCTCGTTATCCTCGAGCAGCACGTCGCGCTCGCGCACAGCTTCATCGAGCTTGAAGCGAAGCTCTTCGCGCTCCTGCACGACCTTGAGGGCGAAGACGGACCACGTTCCTTCACCGGGACCGTCAAGCACGCTCATCGTCCTCTTCTCTCGTCATCAGGGCCGCGGGCTCGGTGCCGTCGCCGTCACACGCAGGGCAGACCGCGCCAAACGCAGCCCCGTCTCCGCGGCAGTACGAACACACCGGGGCCGAACGCTGGCACGCCGCGAAGGGCGGCACCGAAAGTTGGTGGCGAAAGAACCACGATGCGCTCATGGGGTGCCCCACAACACGAGAAGGGCGATTGCAACGACCAGTAGCGCCGGCACGCTGTCCCACAGCAACTCGATCACCTCTTCGCGCTCCATCACTCCCTCACCCTCGGCGGCACAGACCACGGCAACTCCCGGCCGAACTCTGCGAGAACTTTCGCGGCCCCCTCGGCGCGGCCCTCTGCATCCAAGATTGCAGCGACGCGCATCACAGACTCAGCCACCATCGTCGCAGGGCTCGCGGGGACGAGTTGCGAGGCGTCGTCCACCCTCGACAGCGACGACCGCACCCGGACGACCGGCTCGCGGACGTATTCGCTCGGCCTGACGTTGATCGAGATCTCCCTCGCCACCCCGCCCTCGATGCGCGCCTGGGCCTCGTAGACGTGACGCAGCGACGACACCGAACTGGGCTGGTGCCAGGACTGCGCTGCGAACCACTCCCGCGTCGGGCCCGACAGCCACGCCACAGCCGGCTCGCCCGTCGCGAGCCCGCCCTCGAGCGCGTAAGCGCGCACGTCCCCCGTCTCAGCGTGCGCGAGGTACACAGCGACCGAACCGAAGAGCATCCCGCGCCAACGCGCGCTCGACAGAAGTTCGACCCGGCCGGCAAGCCAGCCGAGCCGCTGATGATACTTCGCGTTCCACGCCTCGACCGAGGGCAGAAGATGGTCCGCGCCTCGCACGACGCCGATCACCGTGCCCTGGTCCCTCACCCCGTGCGGCGGCAACGCAGTCCGAACCAACAACTGAGGCACGGCGAACGAGTGCGCCCCCTTGCCGTACCGCGTGTGCAGCGTGTTCGCGACCCAGTAGTCCAGCACCCACGCAGGGTGCGACGGGTGCGACGTGGCTTCATCGAGCGCCGGGGCGTCGAGCACCGTGCCGAAGAGCTGCACCTGGGCGACAACAGGAAGAGCCGCGCCCACAGCACGAGCGAGCTGCGGGGTGGGGCGGCTGCGGGCGTCTGGGAACGCCACGCGCAACAACGACAGCAACGTCTTTTCGGCCTCGAGCGTCACGGAGCACGTTCGTAGCCCACCTGTACCACACCGCGCAAGGGGGTACGTGAAAGAGCGAGCCCCGACGCGCGAAAGAAGGGGGGAAGTCCCGCGCGTCGAGGCTCTTGCGGGGAGGCCCTCCCGCTGCCGCAAGCATTCGGTGCCAGTCGCGATAGCGCACGCGCGACTGCCTCGTAGATTCGGCAGATGGACTGGCAAGACTTCATCGGCCCTGTCTCTGGTGTCATCGTGGCGGTTGTTGGTTTACGCAGGGCTCAGACGATCGCTTCCGGTCATCAGGCTGAGATCCGAGAGGAGGGAGCTGCCGCAGTCGTTCCACAACTGCGAGAGCGTCTGGACGCGCAGGACAAGCGCATCGATGAGTTGCGAAACGAGGTGGCTGAGTGCGAGAAGCGCAGCGCCGACTTCGTTCGCCAGCTAACCGAGGTGCAGGGCCAGTTTGATCGAGCGATCTCGGAACTCGCCCAGGCACGTCAGCAGATCAGCGCATTGGTGTCGCTGCTGCCATCACGAGATCGTGACCGCTTCGTGTCCCTGCCTCCCCCGCACAAGAGCACCGAGAACGTCTGATGCCCAAGTGGACCGAACGAACCGCGCTCGACCCCAACCACAAGCCGCAATGCGCGCCCCTGCCCTCGAGCACCGTGCTCAAGAGCTGGTCCAGCTCGCCGCAGGAGCGGTTCGTCATCTCCGAGAACGGCAAGAAGATCCGCGCCCTCACCGGGGACGAGGTCGTCGCGATCCAAGGGTTCGACCCGGACTGGCTGAAGGGCGTCGTGCCTGAGTCCAAGCGCATCGAACTCGCCGGCAATGCGCTCTCGCCCAAGATCTCGGCGGTTATCGCCGCGGCGATCAAGCCCTCCATCACGAAACGCAACGCGGTCGAACTGTTCGCGGGCGGGGGCGGGTCTGCCCTCGGACTCCAAGCTGCGGGCTTCGACGTGGTGACCTTGGTGGATATTTGGCCCGTCGCGTGTCTCGCCCTCAAGCACCAGTTCCCCCCGAATCGCGTGCTGTGCTCCGACGTGGACGATATTCAATGGTCCCGAATCAAGGGGCAGATCGGACTCCTCGCAGGAGGCCCACCATGCCAGCCCTACTCCTCGGGCGGGACCCGCGGAGGCGTGCTCGACCCCCGCGACAAGTGCTCTTCGATGCCCCGGATCATCTCGGAGATAGAGCCCGAGGCGTTCTTCCTCGAGAACGCCCGCGAACTCTTCTCCCATGAAGGCGGCAAGTTCCTGCCCGCGTACATGAAAGCGTTCCGCGGCTACCGGCTCGCCGCTCTCCAGCTACAGGCCCACGACTACGGGCTGCCGCAGAGGCGTGCCCGCGCGATCCTGATCGGGCTCCGCAACGGCAGCCCCCTCACCGTCGCAGAGCGCATCCTCGCGAAAGCGCGCGTCGCAAAGGGGGGCATCGTCGCAGACGTGCTCGAGGCGTGGGAGCCCTGGCAGTACGGCTGCACGCGCAACCCGCGCGAGGTCGTTCAGCACGGGACGAAGCTCGTGCTGTCCGACTGACGGCTCAACCGTTCCAGCGATCGGGATCGACCTCGGTGGGCCACTCACCGAGCAACGCGCCGAGGCCGGCGAACCCGCGGAGGGCCGAGGGCTTTGCCGCATACACGCCCGCGGGCGCGACGACGACGAGCGGAGCGTCTGCGACGGACTTTCCGGTGTCCTCTCGAAAGAAAAAGCCGGCGTGGTAGGGATCGTAGCTGACCCGAACGCTCGCGTCCTTGCCTGGGGCGAGCGCGGTGCCGGTCGCCGTCTTCTTGAGGGTGTTCAGCGGGAACGTCTTGACGAGGTCCCCCTGGACGAATGCGTGGACGTTCTTCTGCTTGTCCCGCAGGACTCGCTGCCGGCCGCCCTCTCGCACGACGAACGTCACGTCCTTCAAGATCACCGCATCGACAATGTCGATGACCTTGCCTTTGCTCGGGCCTTCCTGGGCCATGAGCGACCACGCGCGCTGCCCCTTGTACTGGGGCGATAGGTTTCGGTAGACGTTGACGCGCATGATCACCCTCCGCAGAACCCGCTGTCGCACCCGGAGGTGTCAGGATCGTAGGCCCCTCGCTCGGAGTGCGCCCACCGGACAACCTCTCGGATCCCCACCGCACCCTGGTGCCGGTAGGGCCTGAAAAGCGTGCGCGGCTTGCCCTCGGAAGTCCAACCCATCTGGGCCTCGAGGGCGGCGATCTGCTCGACACGCTCGTCCGAAAGCTCTCGGAGATCGGCGCGGTTGCTGTTGATGCAGGGCGAGCACTCCCGCGAGCGGTGAGGCAGGGGCTCCAGGCCGGCGCGACGGATCAGCGCATCGCGCTGCTCGGTCGTGACGCGCACGAGCGGGGCCCATAGAGGTCTGCTGCCGTGCTTGTCGCTCTCCTCGGTCCACTCGGGCCAGAGCGCCCGCGCACGGCTCTCCTCGCGACGAACACCCACCGCACAGGTCCCCTCTCGGTCGGGGTCTACGGAGTCGAGCCACCGCTGGGCGGGCAAGATCTTGAGTTCCTGCGTGCAGAACTGCATCCCGTTGCGGGGGAACGCCTTCTTTCGGATCGCCAGCGGCACGAAGCCCTCGGAGACAATACGAACCGGCTCAAACGAGTAGGACCGCGCGAGTTCCTCGGCCCGCTCGACCCGCGCGATCCATTCCGGCGCGGCCCAGCCCGTGTCGGAGTAGACCGTGTAGACCGTCGCCCCCTTGCGAGTCTCGTGGAGGTGCTGGATCAGGGCGATCGAGTCGTTCCCGTAGCTTGTGAACGCGAAGATCGTTTCAGTACCCATCTTTGAACCAGCCCTTGCCCTTGAGAACGAACACCGAGGGCAAGATGACCCTCCTCGGCACGCCGTCGCACGCGGGGCGCGGACAGGTAGTGAGCGGGGGCTCGCTCATCCGCTGTCGCGCTTCAAACTGTTGCCCGCACGTTGGGCATTCGTAGACGTAGGTCACCATCCCCCTTCGCTCCTTCAGTCCGGGTTCGCGGCCCACGAGGGCCGGATGTAGAAGTCGTTCTGCGTCGTGCCGCAGGAAGCGCAGGGCAGTTGCATCGCGATCCTCTCTCCGATCCATCGCATCACGTTCACGGCCATTGAGTTCCCGAGGGCCTTGTATCGCGGCCCGTCGCTGGCCGGCTTGCCGCGATAGACGATCGCCGTCCAGTCGTCCGGGAAGCCCTGGAGGCGTTCGCACTCGCGAGGCGTAAGGCGTCGGACGGCCATCATCGAGGCGACGAGGGTGTCCTGGTCGCCCTTGTCCGCGTCGGCGCTCAGCGGCGGCACGATCTCGCTCGGCGCTCCGTCCTTGCCGCGTGTGAAGTGCGATGCCTTGAACGCGATCGCCAACTGCCCGCCGCCGTTGGCGTGGCTCCCGTCGTGCGGCATCGCCCGCAGCGTCGGCGCGAGTTCCAACGTCGCATCGCCACCGTAGTCTTTGCAGGAGAACGCGACCGCTGGCGGGTCACCGAATCGCGTCAGCGGATGGCACGGGTCGCCCGGCATCGGGTTGCTGCGGTTGAGTGCGTTCGTGACCTGCGTCGTGTTGAATGGGAGCGGCTCGATAACGTGCGCCCCTTGCCCGTCCAGTTCGGTGTGCGAGCGCGTGCCTCGCACGCCGAGCGTCCCTGCTACTGCTGGAGCGACACCGCCCGCGACGGCCGAAGGGATCAACGTCTGGCCCTCGTCGAGCGTCGTGTTCGGACCCTTGTACATCCGTTGTGTGAGCGTGTTGCCTACGGCCGCGACGCCGCCGCCCGCAGCGCCCGGTCGAGCGCCTCGGGGAGCTTCTTTCCTCGCCTCTCGGCGCGGCGCAGAATCCCCGCGCACGCCCTCGGGCTCAAGAAGAATCGAGGCGGCACGCTGCCAGTCTCCTCGAGAACATCCGACAACGAACACACGCCGCCTTCGCTGCGGCACGGCACGCGGGTGCGATTCCACTCGGACGTACTGAGCGTCCACGACTCGGTAGGCCCACCCGTACCCGAGCTGCGCCAGCCCCCCGAGGAAGGCTCCAAAGTCCCGTCCGCCGTTCGACGACAAGACGCCGGGGACGTTTTCCCAGACGACGTAGCGAGGCCGGATTCGATCAACCAAGCCGAGATAGACGAGGGCGAGGTTTCCGCGGGGGTCGTCGAGGCCCTTGCGGAGTCCGGCGACGGAGAAGGACTGGCAAGGGGTGCCGCCGACAACCACGTCAACGGACCCGGGCTCGATGTTCCACTCACGGTACTTCTCCAGGTCCCCGAGGTTGGGGACGTTCGGGAACCTCGCGGCCAGCACCGCCGAGGCGAAAGGGTCGATCTCCGAGAACGCCACCGGCTCCCATCCAAGGTCGTGCCACGCGTTCGTCGCGGCCTCGATGCCGCTGCACACGCTGAGGTACCTCACCACAACCGTCCGATCTTCCACCCGCACTTCGGGCAGAGGTAGCTGTACGTCGTCATCGCTGATCTGGCGTGGCCCACGACGGGCGCAGGTAGAAGTCGTTCTGCGTCGTGCCGCATTGCACCGGGATGAGGCCGATCCGCTCGGCTCGTTCCCGGTCCATCGAACCGCCCCAGTCGCTCACGGGGCCCTCGCACGGTGCGACGACCTCGCCGCGGAGGACCTGACCCGCGTGTTCGTAGAGCGCACGCCACGCCTCTCGGTACGCGCGCCACGGGGCGTGCGGACGCACGAGTGCCGTGCCGTCGCGTTGCGGGACGAGCGTCGTCGTCGGCCAGCCCGAAGGCTCCGACCCGTCCGGTTGAAGGTGCGCGACCCATGCCCGCGGGCCGGTGATCGTCTGCCCCATGACCCGCCGGCTATACGCTCGAGCGAAGCCGAGCCACGTCATATCCAACTGCTGCCCGCCGAACCTCAACACCGACAGGATCGCAGGGCAGTCATCGTAGAACCTCCAGCCACCTTCCTCGCGACGCTCGGGGAAGCCCGCCTCGCTCGCGCACAGGCGCGCGAGCGCGAGCTGCTCGGACGCACGAGGACCATCCGCGACCGCAGCCGAACTCGCGACGAGCGCGAAAACGACAGCCGTCGTTGCCACAATGTGGTTTCTCATGCCGCGACCATAGCGTGCGAACGTGACAGGGGCCAAGGGGGTGCCAAGATCGGGCGCATGGCGCGCGTACTTCCGTTCCAAGAGCGACAGGACGATACGGCCGAAACGCCGACGACCGATCTGGTCCTTCAGACCCGGCCGGCTGAGTTCAGCCTGTTGCAGTTCGTGGACGTACAGGCTGCGCTGAATCAGAGCCACGCCGAACTCACGTCCACAGCTTGGATCCGAAGCGCCGTGTTGCGCTCGATGCAGAACAAGCGGTTCCGCGTCCAGGCCCGCTCCCTGAGTGGTGGCGACCCCAACAGCGTTTACATCATCATTCTCAACGAGGCCGGCGAGCCCACCGACGTGGTGGACGACTGGCAGCAGGGCAACACGACCGCAGCGTGGTCGCCTCCCGCCACGCCTTCCGCGAAACAGGTCGAGGTCCTCTCGTGGACGACGAAGATGGGGTGTCCGTCGTTCTCGCTTCCCGCGGGCCCCGTCGAGACGGGCGGTTCCTGCCCCGGAGCGAAGGGCGGGCAGTCAATCGTCCCTCTGAGCAATCTCGAGGCAGGGCAGCGAGCGGTCACCGCTGTGACCGGCGAGCCCGTGCGCCTCTACCAAGCGATCTGCCAGTTCTGCTACGCCGAGGGCGGGCAGTACGCGACCGGGGGCGTACAGGTCGCCCAGGTGCTGCGGTACATTTGGACCCGCGACGCAGCGAGCGACGTGAAGCGCACCGCAACGGGAGCCGCTTTCGGGCCCAAGGCCCGCGCGTGGATTGAAGCGATGGTCTACGCCATCGACAACGCCGACTTCGTGCTCGACGGGGGCAAGGTCCAGAACATGGTGTACCCGCCCGAGCGACCGCGCCCCGGCTCGAGGAAGAAGGAGCGTTTCTTCCGCTGGCACGACAGCGGGGACATTTTCAGCGAGGCGCACCTCGCTATGATCAAGGAGGTCTGCAACCGGCTTCCTGACATTACCTTCTGGGCTCCGACCCGGTGCTGGGCGACCCCCTGGGGCGTCGCTGCCGTGAACGAGATCAACGGGCCCGCCGAACAGTCGAACCTCGTGATCCGACCCTCGGCATTCCACGTCAACGAAGGTCCTCCCCCGCGCGATAAGCTGGGCATCGGATGGGCCGCGGGCAGCACCAGCTACGCCTTGGCGCAGAAGCTCTGGTCACAGGAAAACTCGGGGCTCGTTCAGATCGGCTCGCGAAAGCGGGTTGTCAACGTCAAGGAGCGCGACCCTCGCACCGGGCGCATGAAGAAGGTCAAGAAGGCTGTCTCGCTGCCCTCGCCGCTCGCTCCCTGGGCCAAGAAGCTCGGCTATGACTGGGACTGCCAGACCTACGCTGTGGACGACGAGAAGCATACCTGCCGGCACGCTCTGAGCCCCGAGCTTGGCAGCGACGGCAAGAACCTCGTCGGTTGCCGCGCGTGCTGGATCCGTCCCGGTCAGCGCATCAACTACACGCTGCATTGAGGAGCTGAACCGTGGCGAAGAAGAAGACCGAAGCTCCCGACTCTGGCACCAAGCAGTCGCCGCGGCGGTTCGACCCGTGCGGCCCTCGCGGCTGCTCCGTCGCTGCCGTGAAGGGAGCCCGCATCCGCACGTCGAATGAAGTGTTCACGGAACGGGGGGGCAAGCCGTTCACCTACACAACCGCGGCAGGACCGTGCGGCGTTGATCGGAACACCTGTCCGGTGCAGCTCTCCTACCGGCAGGGGCAGACCTATCTGCGCCTGTGCCGGCAGCAGCCGAAGAACACCGGCAAGCCGTTCGTCAAGAGCGCAATCGTCGGCGGCGAGGTCGTCAAGTACAAGCGTTCCGACGACGCCTGGAAGCGCCAGCTCGAGCAGCCCGGGTGGCTCATCCCCGTGAACTCCCCCGAAGACGCGCAGGATATGGCCCAGGCCGCTTGCAAGTGCTGGTCGAAGGCGAAGGACGGGTTCCTCGAGGTCGTTCAGACCGCGAAGAAGAACGCCAAGGGTCTGGTCAAGACGGAGCAGTCCTCGGTGTGGCGCGGCTCTTTCGAGCGGTGTCAGGTGCCGGCCGGCGCGCCGATCAAGGCGCGCGAACTTGGCCGGCTGCGGCGTCGCTGATCTTCAACGACCCCGCTTCTTCGCCCCCGAACGCTTGCGCGAGGGCAGTCGTCCGAGGCCCGAGGGGATGCACTCCGTCAGTACGTTCGCGCGACGAGGGAACCGCGCATCGCGAGCGGCTTCTGCGATCTGCGCCCGCACCGGCTCGCCGGCACGCGCAGCCTCGGTCACTTGCCGGCAGAGTTCGTTGCGCTGGGTTAGATAGGCCAGCCCGCCACCATACGAAGCCGGTTCGTCTCGGTTCAGAAACGCGACGAGCCGCGAGTTATCCACGCCACGCAGCCCCTGCATCCCGCCTCGCAGCACCTGGGGGCACTTCTTGTCCCACCAAACGAACTGCGCGACGACCGCGGCCCCGAGCACGTAGGTCGCCGTCTTCCAGCCCTTGCCGACCGTCTCTTCCATCACGTCCTCCGAGCGCGGAGTCGGTTGACGGCTCCACGAGCTTCGACCTCAAACTCCGACCTCGCAACGCGCAAGGCAGGGGCCGAGGTGTAGATAAGCGCGCCGACCGCGACGACAGCCGCGGCAACGACCAGCAACTGCGCCGTGTTCTGCGCCTTCTCCGCGGCCTGACGAATCGAGGGGAGAAGACCCTGGCGGTCTGCACGCTCGCTCGCACGACGCTGGTACTCGAGGAACTGGTCGCCGGTACACGGACGGCCCGCTGCCGCGTCCGCGACGCACGCCGCAATGGCCGACACGTTCGCGTCAATCATCGCCGCGAACTGCGAGTAGAGTGCGTAGACCACCACCCCCGCGACCACGATGCCGGCGACGATGATTGCCGGGTGAATGCCGAGCCCGACCGCGCGCATCGCACGCGCGGGGGCTTCGGTGATCGACTGCGCTTCCTCGGCGTACCTACGCAACGCGGCGAGCCCCGAGGACGTGGTCGAGAGCAGACGTTCGATCCGCGGGATGGACTGCGTGAACTGTTCGTCGGTCACCGACCGCAGCGGGGGCATCCCGAGCAACGTCCTCGCGAGGTCGAGGTTATTGGCTGCCGAGAGCAGCACCCCCTTGATGAGGGACACGCTCGTCTCCTGGCTCAAGCGCACGACGGTGTCCGCGAGCGATGCCCGCGGGATTCTCTTGAGCACGTCCCACGCACTCTCGACCCGTCGCGTGTCGAGCACGCCCGGGAAGAGGTCGAGCAGAGGGCGCAGACTCTCCCGGGCCTGTCGGAGTTCGTCCTCGACCTGACGCACGCGCGTCTCGAGCGCAGTTCGCTTCGCGTCGGTGGCTGCGTCTCCGAGCCCGCGGAGCGACCGAAACATTCCAGGCTGACCGGGGATGGGAGCGAGCATCACTTCTTCTCCGACGAGGTGTACGCGAGCGCGCCGATCGCCACGAGCCCCGCCGCGAACAGGAGGCCCGAACGCGAGCCCCCCGAACTCACGGGCCGGTCGATCGCCGCATACGCCGCGTCGGACTCCCCTACAGCGCGCAGCGTCACCCCCGGGTTGTGCCCGAAGAACCCCTCGTTCTCATACCGAGCGAGAGCGGCGTTGATCGCTCGACGCGCGGTGCGTCGCGAAGCCTCATCGAGCGCAGCCGGCACCTCGATGGGCACACGATAGCCGGTGATCGACGGGGTCGCGCCCAGCTTCGTCACCTCAGAGTTCGCGAAGCCCTTCCACCATCCAGCGTAGCGCCCGCCCTGCACCTCGAGGTCGGTCGTGCCGGCATCAGGAGGCGTGTCGCCAGGGAGGAGATGGTGCGGCACGAGCGTCACCCGCTCGGGCGCGACGACGAGCTGGTCTTCAAGGATGCGCCAGCCCAAGGGCATCGACGCCTGGACCATCGATACGAACGCACCGCGGTCGAGTTCCCGCGGTCCCCACACGCCCCACCTTGCAATGTACTGGGTCACGTCTTCTTCCTCGGGCACTTCCGCAGTCTGCGGCACTTCGTCTTAGGATCGTAGCAATGCTTCTTGTCGCTCTTGAGCGGGCGCGTGCCCCGCGGACAATGGCAGCCGACCTTCTTGGCCTCGCCGGCCGCGGCTCGCGCCTTGTTGACCACAGCGGCGGCGATCTTACGGCACACCTCGAGCGGCTTGGTCTTCACGCACGAGTCGAGGACGTGCTGGTACTGCCGCTCACGCTTGTCTGACCACGCACCCTGGGGCATCCCGAAAGCGTGAAGCGAACGACCTGGGCGTGCTCGCTCAATCGGGTCGATCGTGACACGCTCGGGCGTGGCCGGCGACAAGAAGGTCCTCGACGTGATGGGCGGCAAGATTGCCCCTGGCAAGCTGCGCTCCCAGGCGCGCTTCCAGAAGGCTTGGACCGAGTACCGTAACGAGGCCAAGAAGCGCACCGCGGGCAAGGTCTGCCCCTCGCGCGCGACGCCCTACGAACTCCGGGTGAAGGGTCGCAAGCTGTCCCCCAAGGGGGCTGCCTACCTCAAGAGGAAGCACCCGAAGCTGCCCCCGATCGAGCGTCGATACGCTGCGATGGTCGAGCGCGAGCTGCGCGTGCTCGCTGCCGAGCGGGCCGCGGTCGAGGCCCTGCCCAACGACCCCCGCGTGTGCGTGTCGCTGCGGAGGGGCGCGAGGGGCTACCAGCAGCACGTCGATCAGGTCGGGGAGCTTTGGAGGAGCGCGCAGCCTCACCTTTCGGTGAAGGCGAAGAAGGAACTCGGGCCCGCGATTGCCGAGGCCCTCGAGGATGCTCGTGCGCTCGCGAAGGCAGCGCGGAGGTGCGGCAAGTGACGCTCCGAGATACCCCGTGGGTTGACACGTCGTTCGCAAAGCTGTGGGAGCGCATCGAGGCCGCGAGCCCGCGGCCGGAATGGATGCCCATCCGTCGCCCCGGCAAGCGGGTGACGATGAAGGAGTACGGCTGCGGATACTACGGCTGCGTCATGCCGACCTCGGACCCGACCGTGGTCTGCAAACTGACAACCGACGTGACCGAGGCCGTATTCGTCGCCGCGGTCCTGTCCTTTCCGCAGAAGAGCCCTGTCTATGACGGGCTCGTCCGGTACTACGCGGTCTACGAACTGCCCCACGACGTGGTGTCCTCGATCGTTCCGGCCGACCGCAATCCCGAGGGTCGCGCGTTCGTCCTGTGGCGGGAGGCTGTAGACGAAGTCGGGCTCGGACGCGAGCGCGAGGTTGTGAACAACCATCTTTATAACTACAAGAAGAGCGCCCGCTCTATGTTGGTGTCGCTCGATGCTTTGAAGCACATAGACGGCGGCGGGTTCGACAAGATCCTCAAGTTCATGGAACTACCCGACTCCGTGCTCGAGGGGGAGTTAAAAGCCGCGAAGCCGGAAGGTGCGCCAGAAGAACAAGCTCGGTTCTGGACGTTGCGCTACATATGGTTCGTCCGTTCGATCCCGCCCACGCTGGTGTCTATCGGAGGTGGTCGCCCCATTCTTTCGGGGCTGAAGAAGACCCTGACGTACCTGTACTCCAAGGGGCTGGTGCTGGAAGACCTCCACGCCGGGAACTTTGGCTACGTAAAACGCCCGGGGGGCGTCGGGGCAGAGTTGGTGATCACCGACCCGGGCCATGCGCTCCCGTTCCACAAGAAGTGGACCAAGGTCAAGGTTCCGGTTCTGCCATGAACTACCAACAGCAACAGCGTTTCCTGGCGCGCGTGGTCGCTATCGCGGAGCGTCTCGGACGCGCAGCCGGCGACCGCGTCGTGGACGAGGAGACGTGCGCCAACGTCGGGCTCCTGGGGCGCTACGAAGAGGGCAACCTCGGCCTCGAGGACTTTGAAAGCGACTTCGCCTTCCGTCTCTACGAGGCCCTTGAGCGCATCGACTTCCCGCCCTCCCGCTTCCGGCGAGAAGTTACGGCAGCGGCGTGGCGGGCTTGGGTTGGCGCGCGGAACGACCGGGTTCGGGCGCTCTGCCCGAGGGCGCGCGAGTACGGTAGCGAGTGAGGGAGTTGCCATGAGCAAACCCGACAAGCCCGTGGCTCGGCGCGAAGACTACACCTTCGCGGTCTGCGACAAGGCCGACCGAGCGAAGGCGCGTGACCTCGTGAAGCGCGAGCACTACACGGGGTCGAGCTCGTTCATGGGGACCATCGTCTGCGCCAAGCGGGACGGGCAAGTGGTCGCCGCCGCGCAGTTCCTGCCTCCTCTGCCGCCCGCGGCAAAGAAGCACGCGAAGACGGACCCGAAGAAGGTCACGAGCCTATCTCGCCTCGTCGTTGCCTCTGGCGAGCCGCAGAACGTCGCGACGATGCTTATCGGCGCGTCCCTTCGCCTCCTCAAGAAGGACCGAAAGTACGATACGGTCCTTACGTTCGCGGATATGTCCCGCGGGCACACCGGGGCGATCTACAAGGCCACCAACGCGCAGTCTTGCGGCGTCTCGCGCGCCGCGCCGTTCTGGGTCGATCCCAAGACGGGCCGGCGCGTGTCGGCCAAGGCCACCAAGACGCGCACGGTCGCGCAGATGCGGGCGCTAGGTTATGAGCGTCAGATCTCGCCCGGGAAGCAATGCTTCAAGTGGGAGTTGCCGTGACCATCCGCGTGCTCAAGGGCTCGCGTTAGTCGATCTTCGCGCCCTCTCCGTACAGACCGCCCTCGGCGCGGACCTTCGCGAAGAGGTCTGCGCGCCATTGCAGCGCATACAGGAGGTCGTTTCGGTCGCCGGGGCTGCCGCGCTTCCACGCGCCGAACGACCATGCGTAGGAGTCTGCGCTCGATAGCGCATCCGCGGCCTGGACGAGCCCGCCGAACTTCAACCCGAACCCGTGCATCTTGATGCCGTAGTCCGCGAGCTGTCGGATCAGAAGATACGCGAGGCCGGTGTGCTGCCGCCGGCAGACCGTACCGAGGCCCACGAGCTTCTCCTTGCGGAGGTCGATGCCGGCGCGATCGTACTCCTCGACGCAGTCCCAGTACTCGCCCGGGGTCCAACCCTGGAGGACCGGGATCCACGGAATGTCGGGGGCGATCGCTCGCAGCTCGAGGAAGTTCCGCACGGTGCGTCGCTGGTGTTCCGTCACCGACAGACCCGACCCAGGCACCACGCTGCCGTCTGGCAGCTTGCCCCCGTGAATGATCATGGGTTCGCACATCCAGTCCTGGGGCGCGGCGAACGACAGCTTGCCGACCTCGTTCTTGATCGTGCGGACCTGGGCAGCGAACTCCTTGGCCGGCGTGCGCCACCCGCCGAACCGGCTCACCTCGGTGAACCCGCCCGAGTCTAGCGCCCACTCACCGCACGCGCGAGGGAAGGTCTTGCGCCCGAGGAACGCGTTGCGCGAGAGGAACACCGGCACGCTGGTCAGCTCCAGCCAATGCGGTGCGCCGATGCCCAGGTAGAACCTCACTTCTCATCTTTCAGCAGGGGCCGGCACTTGCGTCCGATGCGCTTGGTGTACGCCTTGTACGCCTTCTTGACGCAGCTCTTCGACGTGGATCGGGTGCCGTCGCCCTTACGGAGGCAGACCTCGAGCGTGTCTGCCCAGACCTTGTTCGCAGCCCTCTGCACGGGGATGCAGGACCGAACCAGTTGAACGTAGGTCTTGGCTTTCACTTCGGAACTCCGCATCTCGGGGGTTGGTGCGCCCAGTTGCGTAGGGCGATGATCCTCGTCGGCTGGCAAGCGCGGCCCATCTGAGCCGTGTGCCGCTTGACGAAGTTGACCAGATCTCGTGCCTTGGTCCAGTCGGCCGGCGTCCACGAGCTTGCGGGGCTCTCGGCCATGCGCGCCACCTGATGCAGCTCCGCGATTGCGCTCTTGCCGGTCTTCGCACGGCGAGGGAGCGAGGCCCTCTTCGCGCGAGGGTCGCGTGCCCACGCTCGGATCTGAGCTGGCGTCATGTTGACGGCAGCTCGGAACGCTCGAGCGAGTTCCCGCTCCGAGAGCATCAGTACTTGGCCTTGGAGGTCGGGTCCCAGTCCTTGGGGATGGGCTTGCCGTCGTCCACGGTGTACTCGTTGCGCGTCTTGAGGCCGAGGACCGACACACCGTACTCGAGCACGACCTGTTGCCAGATCTCATACCCAGGGTCAGACGGCTTCTGTCCGTTGCTCTGCCGGTGCGCGTACAGGTACTCGATCGGCATCCCAGCCGCTCGACCCGCACCGAGGAGATACTTGAGAGCCTCGCGGGCTGTGTCGCGAACGAGCGGGGTGAACGGGGTGGCGGGGTTCGACCCCCACACCTTCGCGCCGGGGTAGCCGGGGTAGATGCCTTCGATTTCGAGGCCCAGCGTGAAGGAGTTCAAGCCGTTGCTTGTGTACAGATACCACGAGGCCGGGGCCGGGATTACTACGGTTCCGTCGCGGAAAGCCACAGCGTGCGCCGGGATGCCGATCGCTCGTCGGTGAGCCTTGTCGGGGTCCGAGGCAGGACCGTACACGCAAGCCGTCTGGTGGAGCGTGATGCCGGTGACGGTCTTCGGATCGCGCTTGACCGTCTTGCCCTTGACCACCTTCGACGGGGAGACGGGTGGCGTTCCCTTGGGCGTGAACGGGTCGGTCTGCTCGGGGATGAGGTCGAGGAACGTGATCGCAGTCACTCTTCGTCTCCATCGACGTGAGGAGAACGAAGCCAGCCGGCACCCGCCGTCAGGATGCCGGCGAGGGGGGCTCGCAGATCTGCCGGCGCGAAGATCACGACAATCACCACAGCCGTGATGAGCGTCGTGAGCACGGTGACCTGTCGCCAGTCGAGCTTCGGGAGCTTCATCGGTTGTGCTTCCTGTTGAGGTCGGCGTCGGTGCGGCCTCGCGCAGCGGCGAGGGTCGCGTCGAGGGCAGCGAGTACAGCGTCACGCTGCCCGAGGCTCTCCGCAAGAGATACGACGGCAAGGATTGCCTCTACCGCCACGCGAACGATCTGCTCGGGACTCACGGGGCACCTCCGATCTGCTCGAGGGCCGCGTTGCATCGCGCCCGCTCCACGTCGAGGTCGTCCCGGTCCTGCTCGTAGCTCGTGCCCTGGCGGTCCACGATCGCTCGCTCGTTCGCGATGCATCGAGACACCTCGGTGGCGTAGCGGTGCCGCACGTCGGCACTCACCGTCGCTCCGCATCCCGCGAGGAGAAACAAGATCGGAAGAGTTCTCATGGCTCAAGCACCGCTTGCACGACTTGGAAATTGCTGATGGACCCTGTCCAGTTGGGCGTCGTAGCCGAAGATGCGGGAGACGTGTTCACACCGTTCAACGTCGAGTAGTAACACCACGCACTCAAGCCCGAGGAGAAGACCCGCTGCCAGTACCGGACCTTCGTGTAGACGTAGTTGTTCGCCACGGACGGGGCGTAGTAGACCGCAGGCATGGGCGACTGCGTCGTGGAGAGAAGGTCGCCGCCTTCGTAGTACGTTGCTGCGAAGTTCGCCATATCAGACCAGCGGGACCACACCCTGGATCCAGGGAACGTAGTAGGCAGTCGAGGCTTCGTAGTACACGCAGACCTTCGGCGTCGCGGTCGAGAGGTTGAACGTGTCGAGGTTGTTCTGGGTCGCGCAACCCGTCACGAGGCCCGTCGTGAAGCCCTTGGGGAACTGGCCGACGACGCCGACCATGAGCGGGAAGAACCCCACGTCACCCCCGTAGGGGTTCAGACCGATGGTCGTCGGCCAGAACGCGACCGTCGCGCTGTTAGACGAGTTGTTCGCAACGCAGACGGAGATCTGAGCCGCCGTCAAGTAGCTCGCTCCTGCCAGCCCGAACTTGTTCCAGTACGAAACGGCGAGCGCCGTGTAGCTCTTGACCAGGGCAGAGGGTGCCGACGCGCCCCCGATGCAGACCTGATAGCAGGGGTCTTGGTCTGCCGAGTTGTAAGAACCCGACGCGACCGGCTCAAAGCAGAAGAATCCGGTGGGCACACCCGTGCCTGTGGCGTAGGTCCACGAGTAGATCGAGTAGACGCCGTTCTCTGCCGTGTCGCTGGCAACAGCCTGGACGTAGCCCGTGCCCCCAGTTCCGGTGAAGTTCTTGCCGCTCGCGGAACTCACGGTGAGCGCATCGGTCGCAGACGCCGACCACAGCACCTGACCGTCACCAGACGCGCCCGTGGTCGCCCAGGAGATGGCCGTCTGCGTGCCTCCGCTGAAGCCGGTGGCCTTGCTGTACTTCACCGCAACCGTGTTGCTCGACAAAGTGCCCATGCCGAAGAAAAGCTGCCGACCTGACAGCCCGCTCGGATCGCGCAGCACCTTCCACGCCCCCGTCGAGTTCCACGCCGATACCGACGTGAGCGTGGTGTCGGTGACGCCGCTGACGTTGTAGGTCGCGACACCTCCCGTCGTGGCACCGCCTCCCCAGGCAACGACTACCCAGTTAGCGTTCTTCAGAGCCTGAGTCGTGGCGTAGAGCCAAGACGCAGCCCCCGCCGTCAGGGACGCGACCGCAGTATTCGATACTCCAACGTATGCCATCGATCAGTCCCTTCAAGCGAGATAGATGCCGCGAGCGAAAGCGGTTGTGACACCCGCGCCCGCCGTCAGCAGGACGTTGTACCAGCCCGCCGCGAGCGTCGGTGTGCCGGTGACCAGCACGTCAGAGAAGCCCGTGATCGTGCCGCTCGTGAAAGTCGCCGCCGTTACGGCAGCGGGAGTCTGTAGCGTGAGCGTCACGACGCCCGAGTTGCTCGTCCCGATGTAGGCACGCGAGCTTGCCGCCAGCGTGATGCTCGCCGGGACGTAGACCGATCCGATAAAGGTGGGCGATCCGAGCGCAGCCGAACCATTGATCGCTGTGCTGATCGGTGCAGCAGTAGCCGTCGCTGCGATGGTGATCGCACCGGAGGCGTTCGTGATCGTGATCCCGGTGCCAGCCGTCAGCGTTGCCAACGTGTAGCCGGTGTTGTTGCCGATCAGCAGTTGCCCGTTCGTCGGTGTAGCCGTGAGGTTCGTGCCGCCCTTCGCGACAGTCACCGTGCCGAGCGCGATCACGGGCGTTGTGCCGCCCGAGGACGTGATCGGACTCGTAGCGGTGACGCTCGTGACCGGCGTGGCGAGCGTCGTCGGCGTCCACGAGGTCGTGCCCGAGTTGTAGACGAGCGCCTGATTCGCCGTGGGAGCGACTGCCGAGACGGTCACGCCACGCAGCTTCGCCACCGTGGGCGCGGGGTAGTTGCCAGAGAGGTCGCCTGTAGCGGCCTCCTGCAAGACGGAACTGGCGGTGACGACGGTCACCGTGTTCGCTGCTGGCATGGGTGTGCCGTAGACGACCTGACCGTAGACGTAGAGCGCGGTAGCGTTCACGCCCGTGACGCAGCGGGCGCTCGCGCCAGGACTCGCCCCGCCGACGAGGAAGACCGAGTTGTTCGCTCCGAAGTAGTTCGCGGGGGACGCAGCGTTGATGAACGCACCGTAGCCCGCGACGTTGTCGTTCACGATGCGAGAGGACGTGACCGACACGAGTCCGCCGTTCACTCGGATGACGGCTTCTGTCGCGACGTTCGACTGAAGCTGGGTGTCGAAAATTTCGACAGTACCCGCCGAGGTCTTCAGCGCGTTCAGACCTCCCTCAAGGATCGAGTTGTTCTTGATGACGGTGTAACCGCTGACGTGATCGACCATCGTGCCGAGGACAGCCGCCGTCTGGATCGTGCAGTTGTCGATGTACGTCGAACTCTGAGTCCCGCCTCCCGACGCAGAGTTGTTCAGCGAGACGACGGTGCCGCTCGTGCCCGAGTTGTAGATGAAGCACTCTTGCAGCCGCAACCTGCCAAGGTTGGTGCCGCTGAAGGTCACGGCGGGGCTGGCAGCGTAGTTGCCGTTGATGAACATCCCACGGACGTAGACCGTGTTCTCGTTGATGTTCAGACCCGATCCTGGGCTGTACGTCACCGAGTCGATCTTCGGGTACTCGCTGACCTTCGGCGCGAGGCCGACGAGCGCGAGCCTCTTCTGCGCGGGGAAGACCGCAGGCCCCCACGAGCCACCAGATGCCTTGGGGCCGACGAGGATGATATCGGTGTCCGACGCAGCGTTGATCGCTTGCTGAACCGTTGTGTAAGCACCGCCCTCGATCACGAAAAGCGTCTTGCTCGTCGCCCCGCCCATGCCC
>Ga0136644_10000386_pt1 | contig 35183 bp, 26 predicted proteins | sample C_130820_EF_Meta_FD_94780 | JGI IMG/M metagenome (GOLD analysis project Ga0136644, IMG submission 94780) | Freshwater microbial communities from Lake Croche, Canada to study carbon cycling - C_130820_EF_MetaG (v2) (version 2) | ecosystem: Environmental > Aquatic > Freshwater > Lake | place...
CAACGCCAACGCCAACGCCAACGCCAACGCCAACGCCAACGCCAACGCCAACGCCAACGCCAACGCCAACGCCAACGCCAACGCCAACGCCAACGCCAACGCCGACGCCGACGCCGACGCCGACGCCGACGCCAATTGCGCCACCTCCTGCTCCAAGTGGCGGTGGTGGTGGAGCGCCCGCCCCAACCAGCGCGGGTGGCAGCCCTGCTCAAGTCCAGAAACCAAAAAAAGGCGGAGGCAAGTCCTCTGCTAAAAAATCCAGTAGTTCAGCCTCCAAAAAATCTGCTGCTTCCAAACCCTCTGGCGGCAAAAAATCCGGCGGGAAGAAATCGAAGAAGTGATTTTTGACAGAATGGCAGAATTGAAGCGGAGCGAAAAAAAGACTGCAGAGGTGAACTAATTCACCCGAAAGGTAGACTGGTTTAGGTCGGAGGTGAGCTTTTGTCTGCTAATACCTAAAGGCGATAGCTTTTGGACTTTTGGAGAGGGGCGCAGGCGTCCCGCCTGTGTAAGGCGGTGGATACCATGGTTCGGATTGGTGGGGTTCGTGCCATTGAGCCAGTCTCAACACGGCCGAGACGGCCATGCTCCCTTCTTTTGTCGTGAAAAGTCCAAAAGCTATCGGCTTTCAGTATAATTTTTGCCGTCCGTGATGCCATCCCCCATCCACGGCTCTGGCGCACGAAAAAACCTGCCGGGAGGGTGAATCCCGACAGGTCTTTTTTTGATCCGTGAGGATCTCTGGCTACTGCACTACGGGCGCTTTGTTTTCCGTTTTGTCTGCGGAGCGGCGGCCTTGTCCTGCGAAGCGCTTGGAGAGCTTTGCGGTGGCGGTGTTCAAGCCGTCGGCTTGGACTTTGGTCTTGGTGAGCGAGTAGATGAAGCGGGCGTCTTCGTATAATTCGCTACCCATGATGGTGACGGTGTTGTCGACGAGTTCGGTGACCTGCTGTAGGTCGAATTGAACTCCTCGCATTTGGGCGAAGAGTGTCAATTTATCCTGCAGGGACTCTGGCTCGATGGAGCGCGGAAGCATGGAGGGATTATTGACACCGGCTTTGATGGCGTCTTCGACGAAGGCGCGGTTTTTATGTCCCATCTTTAACAGCCGTTGCTTGTCGCTGGGGCGAAGCCCTACGAGGAAGCTGAGCGAGGAGCGGATGGAGTCGAGGGCGGTGGACACGGATTCCCGCTGAGCCTTGGTCAGTGGGGTGTTTGCTGTGGGGGGTGTATTAGGCATATGTGCTTAATTTTCCCGTCAACCGTATATTGGTGACCCGCCGCGCGGCGTGTTTGCCCGCGGTCGGGTGGTTGGGGGAAAGGGGTTCCTCGTCGAAGCGCATTCGCAACGTCGATGCTTCGATTTGCTGGTGCGTTGAGAAAATGTCGTGCGCTGCTGTGCGTGCATCAGAGGCCGCTCGTGTAGGCTGTATAGGGATCGGGGAGGAGTAGTCATGTCGCTACTTTTTATTATGGAGGAGCATGTCAAGTGGGCGGCGTGCGTGGCCCCAGCTGCCGCTCACCCTTGCGTTTAAGTTTCTCCGAACTAACAAGTTTTATAATGTTATCCCAAAGCATTTTGTTTAACCACAGAGGACACAGAGGGCACGGAGGGAGATTTAAAGCAGAAAAAAATTCTCAGAAAAAATCTCCACGGCTTTCAGCATCTTTCGACAAACTGCAATTCCTCATTTTACTCCGTGCTCTCCGTGTCCTCCGTGGTTAGTTCCCGTCCAACCGCGCAGCACCCATTGTTTGCTGAAATGCGGCATGGGCGTCTCGTTTTCGGAGGCTCGCCTTGAAGCGTCAATCAGACGGTTTTGAGGGAACCACCGTCAAGGGCGAGGCTGGAACCGGTGATGTAGGATGCGGCGTTGGAGAGGAGAAATGCTGCGGCTTTTCCAAATTCGGTGATGTCGCCGTAGCGGCCCATGGGAATCGTCTTTATGGCATCTGCGCGGCACTCTTCAGGCGTCATCCCGGTGCGTTCGGCGCGCGTGCTGTCGAGGCTCCTGATGCGGTCGGTATCGATGCGGCCGGGCATGATGTTATTCACGCGGATGCCTTCTGGAGCGAGTTGGATGGAGAGCGTCTTCACCAGACTTGTTACGCCGGATCGCATGACATTTGAGAGAATGAGTTGTTCGGCGGGCTCTTTGACGGTGATAGAGGTGATCGTGAGAATAGAGCCACCGCCGCGTTGGCGCATCGAGGGGAGGACGCTGCGTATCATACGAACAGTGCTCAGAAGATTGAGTTCAAAGGCATCCTGCCAGGATTCGTCGCTGAAGGAGTCGAAGTTTCCTGCGGGAGGACCGCCTGCATTGGCTACGAGGAGATTGACTTCGCCGAATTCCGAGATGGTGCGTGATGTCCAATTCGTTATGGCTGCCGGATCTTTTGCATCCATTTGCGATGCGAGAACGGGAGTTTCCGTTTCTTCATGGATTTGCGAAGCGGCTTTCTCGGCAGACGCCAAGTCTCTGCTGGCGAGGGATACCTTGACGCCTTCGCAGGCGAGTTCCCGGGCGACTCCAAAACCCAGTCCTCGACTGGACGCGGCTACCATGGCGATCTTTCCTCGAAGCATGAAATCCATGGCTAAGCTTTGAAGAGGTCAGGCTGCGAGGGGGAGTCGGGAGCGGATTTCGGCGCAGGCAGACCGAGCTTTCTGTAGGCCTTTGGCATGGCGACGCGGCCTTGGGCGGTGCGCTTGATGTAGCCTTGCATGATCAGGTAAGGCTCGTGCACTTCCTCAATAGTGCCGGACTCTTCTCCGATGGCGACGGCAAGGCTGTTCACGCCTACTGGGCCCCCATCGAAAAGGCCGATGATCGCCTCCAGGATGCGCTTGTCCATTTCGTCAAAGCCCTCGGCATCGATGTCGAGCATGGTGAGGGCGTCGGTGGCGCTCTGGGCGGTGATTCGGCCTCCGGCACGAACCAAGGAGTAGTCGCGCACCCAGCGGAGAAGATTGTTTGCGATGCGTGGTGTGCCTCGGGCGCGGCGGGCGATTTCCAAGTCGGCACCTGCCTCCAACTCGCTGCCGAGAAGTCCCGCGCTTCGACTCACAATGGCAGCAAGGGTTTCGGGAGCGTAGTAGTCGAGTCGGCAGTTCATGCCAAATCGCGAGCGTAGCGGATCGCTGATCATGCCGGAGCGGGTCGTGGCCCCGATGAGGGTGAAGGGAGCTAGGCTCAGCCTTACAGTGCGGGCGCTGGGGCCTTGGTCGATCACGATGTCGAGTTTGAAATCCTCCATCGCGGGATACAAATACTCCTCGATGGCTGGTTGCAGGCGGTGGATTTCATCGATGAAGAGCACTCCACCGCGTTCGATATTTGTGAGCAGCCCTGCGAGGTCGCCGGCCTTTTCGATCATCGGTCCGCTGGTGGTGCGGACTTCGGAGTTCATGGCATTGCCTATGATGTAGGCGAGGGTGGTCTTGCCAAGGCCAGGGGGGCCGCTGAGCAGGATGTGCTGGAGCGTATCGCCTCTCTGCTTGGCCGCCTCAACCATGACCTGCAGGCGTTCTACCGTTTTTTCCTGACCCGCAAATTCCTCGAAAAGCGGTGGCCTAAGAGAAATCTCAAAAGCCGAATCTATCGGCTCGAGGTCCTGAGATTTGGGATCTGGCGTGCTCATGGGAAATTGTTCATGCCAATGCCCGCCTGTTTTGAGATTTCAAGCCTCGCAGGGCCTCAGAATGGAATGTCGTCGTCCGGCACGTCGCTCGGAGGAGGCGCAACCTGACGCTGAGGTTGTGGTGGAGCGGAGCGGCGAGGAGCGGCGGCAGGAGCTGAGTCGTAGCTCTCATGGTCGCCTCCGCTCGAAGGTCCGGGTCCTCCGGTGCGACCGCCCAAAAGCTGCAGGTTCTCACCCACTACCTTCATGCGGTTCCGCTTCTGGCCACTGGCCTTGTCTTCCCAAGTGTCCATACGAAGGCGACCCTCGATGTAAATCGGACGGCCCTTCTTGGCATACTCACCGGCTATCTCGGCGAGGCGTCCCCAGAGTTCGACGTCAACATATGTCGTCTCCTCGCGTTTCTCGCCGTTGTCGAGGGTGTAATTGCGGTTGATGGCCAGGCCAATGTCCGTAACGGCGCTGCCTTTCGAGGTAAACTTGACTTCGGGGTCGCGTGTGACGTTTCCGATGAGGATGACTTTGTTGACGTTGGCCATGGCTTCCTTATTGGGTTAGGCTGCGGCTGGAGCCGAAGCTTTTTTAGTGGGGAGTTTGAGGTAGTTTTGGAGAAGAATGTCGTTGTCGAGTTTGAGCTTGGAGCGCAGTTTGTCGATGGCGGTCGGGGCTGCTTCGAACACGAAATTCACGAAGTAGGCACTCTTGAGGTGGTCTGTTTCGTAGGCGAGTTCGCGTTTTTCGAGGCGTTGAACCTGCTCGATGGCGGCTCCCTCTGCTTTGAGCACGTTTTCAAGGCGCTCGATGGTATCTTTGATGGTTTCTTCTTTGCCTCGTGTATTGAGGGCTAGGAGTGCTTCGTATCTGTTCATTGTTCCTGGTTTTTTTGGTTGAATTGATTCATTGCGGCTTCGATGCCATGGGCGTTGGCGTATTCAAAAGCGTCCGACGCCCTGCTCACAGACTCCTGAAGCAGGGGAAGTTCCTCTTTGCGGAATCCGCCGAGGACATGATTATGGAGGGTGCTCTCCGGCTTTCCGATTCCAACGCGGATGCGGGGGACCGTCTCTGTTCCCATGTGGACGAGAACGGATTCCAGTCCATTGTGCCCACCTGCGCTGCCGGACTTGCGAAGCCTCAGCATGCCGAGTGGGAGAGAAGTGTCATCGAGGATGACCATGATCTCAGTAGCCGGAATTTTGTAAAATCTCGAAAACTCGCCCACTGCCTCGCCGCTGAGGTTCATGAAGGTTTGCGGCTTCATGAGGGTGCGTCCGCCAGTGCGCGCCGTGTCGGAATTCCACTTTTGGTCGAACGAAAATGTGGTGGCTCCCCGCCTTGCCAGCTCGTCGCCAACCATGAACCCAACATTGTGGCGGGTATTCTGGTATTGAGTGCCCGGATTTCCGAGACAGGCTACGAGCCGGTATGCAGCGGTTGATTCCACTTCGGCAGAAATTACTTTTTGTCCGAGCCTGCGTCGGCTTTTTTCTCTTTGATGACTTCCGGAGCGGCGGCAGCGGCTGTGGTAGTGGCTTCCGAGGCGACTGCAGGCTCGGCAACGATGAAGACTGTGAGGTCGGCATCGACGTCGGCTTCCACGCCTTTCGGAAGCGGGAGATCACGGACGTGGATGGAGTCGCCGATTTTGAGGGCGCTGACATCGACCTTGATGATCTCGGGAAGATCTTGCGGGAGACATTGAATGGCAAGTGAGCGGATGCTTTGCTCAAGAAGGCCGCCAAAGTTTTTCACGCCGTCCGCTTCGCCGAAAGGCTCGATGGTGATGTCGGCAGAAATTTTTTCTGTCATCGACACCGCTTGGAAATCCACATGCAAAATCTGTGGGCGGAGCGTGTGGCGCTGCACTTCCTGGATGAGCGAGAGTTGGCTGGATTTATTCGAGCCGTCTTGGATTTCCAGATCGACGAGGATGTTTTCTCCAACGGCGTGGGAGAGGAGGATTTCCAGTTCGCGGTGCGAAACTTCGAGATTTGCAGGCGTCGTGTGGTGACCGTAGATGACGGCTGGGACGGATCCGCGGGCGCGGACGCTCTTGACGGCATTGCGGCCGCTTTCGGAGCGGGGACGGGCTGTGAGTTTAACTTGCTTGGCCATATGTGTGGTTTACTTGGTTTGTTTTACTTCAAAGAGCGAACTTACGGACTCGTCGTCGTGAATGCGCCTGATCCCCTCACCGAGAAGCTCGGCAACGGAGAGTGATGTGACTCTGCTGCCGGTCGTGAGACGAGCCGGAACGCTGTTCGTGGAAATCAACTCCTTTAAATCGGAGTCCCTCAAACGCTCAACTGCCAAATCTGTCAGTATGGTGTGGGAAATGCCAGCATAAATATCGAGGGCCCCTTGTTTCCTGAGAATTCTTGCGGCGCTGGTGATTGTGCCAGCGGTTTCGGTGAGGTCATCGACGATGAGAACATTTTTTCCAGCCACCTCGCCGATGATGTGCGAGGCTTCGGTCTCGGTCGCACTTTTGCGTTGCTTGACCACGATGGCGATGCGGGTGTCGAGAGCGGAGGCATAGGCGTATGCCATTTTCACTCCGCCGACATCAGGCGAGACGACGATGAGATTTTCAATGCCCATGGTGCGGATGTGCTCGACCATCACAGGCATGGCATGCAGGTGGTCTACCGGTATGTCAAAAAAGCCCTGCAATTGCTGTGCGTGGAGATCCATCGTCAGCACACGGTTCACGCCTGCGGCCACAAGGAGATTGGCAACGAGCTTTGCGGTGATTGGCACGCGTGGCTGGTCTTTGCGGTCTTGGCGGGCATAGCCAAAGAATGGCAGGACTGCTGTGATGCGGGCGGCACTGGCGCGCCTCGCGGCATCCACCATGATGAGAAGCTCCATCAGGTTTTGGTTTGTCGGCGGGCACGTGGGCTGAATGATGAAAACATCTCGGCCTCGAATGTTGTCGTTGATTTTTACAAACGTCTCACCATCGGGGAAGGAAGTCACTGTGGCGTCGCCAAGCGGAACTCCGAGGTAGGTGCAGATGTCTTGGGCCAGCGCCGGATTGGCGTTGCCTGTGAAGATTTTCATTTCCGGATTGCAGGAAAGAGTCATGGGATGTCAGGCAACGGCTTTGGTGTGAGGTGTGAGGTATTTATGGTTGGTTGGCGAGAGGTTCTGGCTTCGGAGGAGGTTCGAGGGGGATCGTGGGCTCCACACGCGTTTGCGAGAGTCGAGCGAGATAGGTCTTTTCCATGAGGTCGCACTTTTTAGAGAGAGAACTGTCCAGCTTCCGCATTTTTTTGAAGAGTAATTCGTAGTATTTACGGTAGGCCGCGCGTTCACCTTCGAATGTGCTCGCTGATTTGGCTTTTGCGAGAAGGCTTGAAACGTCGGAATCCTGCTCGGCTTTTGTTCTCACCTGTTGGTAACGGATTTTGACCTTGCGCTCCTGCTCTTCACCGGATGCTGCGAGCGTGCGTGGATCAATAGGAGCGGGTGCGGCTTCCGTGGGCATGAGCTGGTTGGGATCCACATAATCCTTATCAGACTCTGTTGTAGGCAAGGCCTCTCCCGTTAAGGAAATCTGTGTTTCGGAAATGATATCCGTAGTTGGAGCCGCAGGATCGTTCGGCAGATTGATAAAATCCTGATCGCTTGGAGTGACCTTCGGGGCGGGGATTGCTTGAGCCTCTGCGGTCGAGGCATCTTGGGCCATGGCTAGGCAGGTGAGCGTGGAGACAATAAAAAGGGAAGTGATGAATCGCTTGAGAAGCATGGCGCGGGCGGCAGACTTGAAATCACAGCAATTTTGGGGTGACTTGGCAAGAGCATGAATCCAAAGACGCGTCACCCAGCCGAGGGACCTGTGGAAGCCGCCCGGGCGATGAAGCAGGAGCCGGGCTTTGTTTTTTTGGATTCAGCCCTCCCCGGGCCTGGCTCTCTTTCGGTCTTGGCCTGCAAGCCGGATCTTATTTTGCGTGGTCGTGATTGGGAGATGCTCGAACAGGAGTTGGAGCGTCGTCGTCAAAAAAATGGGGTTTCTGGAATCCCCGATGGAGCTGCTATCGGTTGGATTGGATACGACGGAGACTTCTATTTTTCATTTTATGATCGGCTTCATGTTTACTCGCATGATGCCGGGGAGTGGATTCTCCGCCCGGAAAAATTTGTGGTGCATTCGAATCTCTCGTTCTCTGCAAATCTTGATTTCAAGCCACTGCTTGGCAGGGATGAGTTTTTAGGGATGGTCGATTCTGCGCAGGAGTTCATTGCTGCTGGCGATATTTATCAGGTCTGTTTGAGCCACCCCTTCGTTGCTGCTGGAGGTGCTGACCCGTGGGCTTTTTATGAGATGCTGAGAAAGCATTCTCCGGCTCCACATGCGGCGTTTTTGAACTGCGGAGATTTAAAAATCGCCTCGGCTTCGCCGGAGAGTTTTTTGAATATGTCGGGTAGGCACATTCAAACCAGACCGATCAAGGGCACGCGGCCTCGCAATCCCGATCAGGCGGGGGATAGGTTAAGTTCGCAGGAGCTACTGACATCCTCAAAAGAAATCGCGGAGTTGGTCATGATTACCGACCTCGAGCGCAATGATCTGGGCCGCGTTTGCCGCTACGGAACAGTTCATGTGCCGGAGTTGCTCCGCCTTGAAAGTTACGAGCAGGTTTTTCATCTGGTCTCTACCATTTCAGGAGAATTGCGATCCGATGTGAGCCATGTTGCGGCATTGCGCGAGTGTTTCCCGGGCGGATCCATTTCTGGTGCTCCAAAGAAACGCGCCATGGAAATCATTCGGGCGCTCGAAGTGCATCCACGAGGAATCTACACGGGAGCAATCGGCTACTTTGGTTACAATGGCGAGAGTCGTTTTTCGATTGCTATAAGGACTGCCATTTTTGAGCCAACGCGCTCTCATTTTCATGTGGGAGCCGGCATCGTGGCGGATTCCATAGGGGAAAAGGAATGGGAGGAAACATGGCATAAGGCGGAGGGGTTGCTCCTTTCCGCAAGGGCTTGCAATGGCGCTCAGAGATAGGCGCTCCCAAGGTGCTGCTTCAATCGGGGGTCGAAAAAGAAGTCGCGCGCTGCGATTGGGAATACATTTTCACACTCCGGATGGCTGGGATTGAGAAGGTAGTTTGGCTCCTCCTGTATCAAAACCGATGGCACCTGCAAAATAGCGGAACGCTTGGAGCGCAGCCACTCAGTCCCGGCCTCGCGGGTTGCGCCGGATGGCAGAGTCTCATCCCAACCGCGTGGCAGTGTTGCAATTTTTTCAATTGATAAAGAACCCAAATTCAGTTCCAGAAAACTAAACCGCACACACTTTGTTTTTGGGGTGAGATGGACGAGCAATTCCAAGGCGGCAAGTGCGCGGGAGCTGGCAAGATAGACGCAAGGATGGCCGGGATGATTCCAGCGCCCTCCATGCAAACGCGCTCCTTCACCATCGAAAGCCGAGGTGCGCCATTTGTGGTTCACAATGCGATAGGCTCGAAGCATAAGAAACCCTCAGGCGAAGACTCCGTGATCGATCTGGCCAATGAGGTCCTCCACCATTCTGGCTCCGACCTCCGTGTCGCAAAAAGCGATGGGCGTCTCGCCGCTCATCGCGTGCGCCGGAGACTTCAGCCACTCGCGGGCGGCTTCTTCTGATCCAAAAAGTTCAAAGGCTTTTCCAAAAACTCTCGCAAGCCGAGCGATACGATCGCTTTCATTCTTGTCAAAATGACCTGTTTTTTTGCGACGATGGAGTGTTGCTCTTGAAACATCGAGCCAAATTGCTAATTGCTCATCACTCACATCAAGCCAACGTCGTAGCACTTCGAATTCATCATAAAGAAAACCATGCCTCAGCTGCTCTACAATTGGGCTAGATGGCATCTCATCATTCAAAACGTTATCGTTTTTTGGTAGGAATTGTTCGATGATTCTCGGGCTGTAAAGTGCTCTTCTCATATGAGACAAAATAAGCATTCTTATGAATCATTGTCAACATTTCCCACAAATTTTTTCAAATCCTCCGCCCAACCTGTTTTCCATTCCATCGGCACGCCATCCCATTCGATTTTTAGGCCAGCGGACTGCAAGGCATGCCGTTTCAAAAACAGTCGTTTCTCCAAAGCAAGGGTCCAGCCGGTTTGAATAAACTCAAGATAGCAATCCTCTGAAGGCCCATAGATTTTGTCTCCAACCACGGGGTGACCGGCATGGGAGGCGTGAACTCGAATCTGGTGCGTGCGCCCAGTGACAGGTTGCGCCTCGACCATTGAAAAATGCCCCGTCGTGTTTTTGATTTTTTTCAATACGCGAAAATGCGTTTTAGCTTGGGCTCCTGCGGGGTGGACCATCCGCTTGAGATGAATCTTCGTTGGCTCGACTTCCCCCTGTCTGATTATTGGCGCATCAATAGTAAAAAATTCCTCACTTGGGTGACCGCACAGGATGGTCAGATACGTTTTTTTTATCTTTCCTTCCTGCATCGCGATGGCCGCCCGTCGCGCGGCTGCGGCGTGTTTTGCGACCAATACCAATCCACTTGTCTCGCGATCGAGACGGTTGATCAATGAGACCTGTCCCGAATTGGCGATTTCATAGCAAAGAAGCTCTCTCAAGCCGTCCCAAAGCGTGCGCGTTCCATCAGGCTTGCTGGGGTGCACGAGGAGGCCAGCTGGCTTGTCCACGACCAAAAGGTCGGGAGTCTCCCCGATAATCCGGAACTCTTCTTGATCCACGAACATTAGATGTTGAGTATGACCTGACCATGGTCTCACTGCAAAACGTCACGCGCATTTATTCCTCCGGGATCGGGGAGGTTCGCGCATTGGATGGCGTCTCGCTTGATCTCGATTCTGGCACCTTTGCTACGATCACCGGCCCCAGTGGGTGTGGAAAAAGCACGCTGCTCAATCTCCTTGGCGGGCTTGACCACCCAACATCGGGAGAGATTCGTGTTGCTGGCATTCCATTGCACGATGCAGGTGAGGCCGAGCTCACCCGCTACCGTCGCCATACGCTCGGTATTGTCTTTCAATTTTTCAACCTCCTCCCTGCCATGACCGTTCGGGAAAATGTGGAATTGCCGTTGCTCTTGCGCGGTGAGTCGGCCTCGCTCGCGACCACAAGAGTATCGGAAATGCTCGATCTCGTCGGGTTATCGCATCGAGCCTCCCATTTTCCCCATCAGCTTAGTGGCGGCGAGATGCAACGAACCGCCACGGCGAGGGCCTTGGTTGGACGCCCGGCACTCCTCTTGGCTGATGAGCCGACGGGCAATCTTGACTCTGCCAATGCCGCCATGGTTTGCGAGACGTTCTCAAAGATTGCTTCCCAAAAAATTGCCACCTTGATTATTGTCACTCACAGCGATTCAGTCGCCGCACTGGCGCCGGTTCGTATAGAAATGCTCGATGGAAAAATACTCTCCAAAAGTGACTCTGGCTCTGCATCCTGACACCCCGCAGTTCTGCATTTCGCCACTTTTCCGATCCACACGCATCAATCCTTAAAATCCCATTCGCACCTTGGAAAAACAACGCACACTTGCCTCATCCGCCAGCCTCACTGGCAGCGCCCTGCATACAGGCGAAAATGTCACTCTCACCATTTTGCCCGCACCAGTCGGCCACGGCTTCAAATTCCAGCGTATCGATTTGCCCGATGAGCCGATTGTAGATGCCGCCGCCGCATATGTGAAGACCGTGGAGCGCGCGACCACGCTTGTTCAAGGCATGGTCAAAATTCACACAGTGGAGCATGTGCTTTCGGCCCTGACCGGAATGGGTGTGGATAATGCGCTCATCCAGATGGATGCCAACGAGCCCCCAATCGGCGATGGCAGCGCATCCGAATACATCGCCCTCATCAAGAAAGCCGGCATCATCGAGCAAGATGCGCCGCGCCGTTATATTGATATCCGCGAACCGGTCACCATCGAGTCCAACGGCTCGATCCTCGTCATTCTCCCGGATACGAAATTCCGCGTCTCCTGCACGCAGGTCGGCCCCGAGGGGCGTTTCACCCAATTTCTTTCCACGGAAATCACCCCTGAGATTTACGAAAAAGAAATCGCCCCCGCCCGCACCTTTGTTTTTTACGAGGATGTGAAGCCTCTCATGGATAAAGGCCTCATCAAAGGCGGGAGTCTCGAAAACGCCATCGTCGCCAGAGGTGACAGCGTCCTCAGCAAAGAGCCACTTCGCTTCCCTGACGAGTTCGTTCGCCACAAGATTCTTGATATCGTTGGCGACCTCGCGCTCTCAGGCCGTTTCATCCGGGGCCATGTTATTGCCGTAAAACCCGGCCACGGCATCAATACCGAGGCCGCCAAACTTCTCGCTGAGCGCTTCAATGCCGTCGCGCCGGCCGCGGCCAAACCCGTTGCCGCCTCGCCGGGCGCCCTCGACATCAATGCGGTCATGCAGATCCTTCCGCACCGCTACCCTTTCCTCATGGTGGATCGCATTGTGGAATTCGATGGCGAATTGAAAGCCACCGGCGTGAAAGCTGTCACCATCAACGAACCGTATTTCCAAGGACACTTTCCCAACCATCCCGTCATGCCAGGCGTTCTTCAACTCGAAGCCATGGCCCAGGTTGCCAGCATTATCATGATGCGCCGCACGGAGAATGAGGGAAAAATCGGCTACTTCATGAGTGCCGATGAAGTCAAATTCCGCAAACCTGTCCTGCCCGGCGACACACTCTTTGTCGAGTGCGAACTCACCAGCGCCAAGAAACGCCTCGGCAAGGCCTCCTGCCGCTGCTTGGTCAATGGCGAGGTCGTCTCCGAAGGAATCCTGCTCTTTGGACTTGTCGATAAATGACAAAAATCCATCCCAGCTCGGTCATCGACCCCTCTGCGATTTTGCACCCCGATGTTGAGGTCGGGCCATTCTGCCACATCGGCCCGCAGGTCGAGATGGGATGCGGAACGCGCCTCATTGGCCATGTTTCCATAGCCGGTCCCACACGCATCGGAGAGGGGAATGTTTTCTATCCCTACTGCTCGATCGGTCAGCGCTCGCAGGATTTGAAATACACCTCCGAGCCGACCTATCTGGAGATTGGAAACAACAACTCGTTCCGCGAATTTTGCACTGTCAACCGCGGCACCCTTCCAGAAACCAAAACCATCATTGGTCATTACGGAAACTTCCTCGCCTACTCACACATCGCGCACGATTGCACAGTCGGCGACCATGTCATTTTCTCAAATAATGGAACCATCGCCGGGCATGTCATAGTCGAAGACCATGTCATCATCGGCGGGCTCTCCGGAGTGCATCAATTCTGCCGCCTGGGACAGCATTCTATCGTCGGAGGCTGCACGAAAATTGTTCAAGACGTCCCTCCCTACATGATTGCGGATGGTAACCCCGCCGAGGTCCGTGGAATCAATCAGGTCGGACTCGAGCGCCGCGGCTTCGTAGCCGAGGACACTCGTGCTCTCCGTGAGGCCTACCGCTTGCTCTACCGCTCGAATCTCAACGTCAAACAAGCCTGCGAAAAAATCGCCGCCGACTTTTCCGGGCCTGATGTCATCGCCCGACTCCTTGCCTTCGTGGCATCGAGCCAGCGCGGCATCATCCGATAAATCAACAACCCAATAAAACGCCATGCCCACTGTCCACGCCTACGCCGCTCAGTCTCCCACATCACCGCTCGAACCCTTCACCTATGAACTCCCTCCCATCGGCCCCGAGCATGTCGACATCCGCGTCGAATACTGCGGCATCTGTCACTCGGATCTCAGCATGCTCCGCAACGAGTGGGGCTTTTCCTCCTACCCGCTCGTCCCCGGACACGAAGTCGTTGGTCGCGTCGAGGCCGTTGGTTCGATGGTTAAAAACCTTGTCCCCGGCGACCGCGTCGGTCTCGGCTGGTTTTCCGAAAGCTGCATGACCTGTCCACAATGCATGGGCGGCGACCACAACCTCTGTGCCACAGGCGAGGGGACCATCGTCGGGCGCCACGGCGGCTTCGCCGATCTCGTCCGCTCCCACTGGGCCTGGGCCACAAAACTTCCCGAAGCCCTTTCCTCAGTCAGCGCCGGTCCGCTCTTCTGCGGAGGCATCACCGTCTTCAATCCCATCGTCGAATTCGGAGTCCGGCCCACAGACCGCGTTGGGGTCATTGGCATCGGAGGCCTCGGTCACCTAGCCGTGCAATTTCTCAATAAATGGGGCTGCGAAGTCACCGCCTTCACTTCGTCCACCGACAAAACCGAAGAACTCAAAAAGCTCGGTGCCCACCGCGTTGTGAATTCCCGCGATGCGGAGGCTATGAAATCCGAAGCCAACCGCTTCGATTTCATCATCAGCACAGTCGCCGTCCCGCTCGATTGGATGGGCTACATCTCCGCGCTCGCTCCCAAAGGCCGTCTGCACACAGTCGGCGCCATTCCAGAGCCTGTCGCGCTGGCAGCCTTTCCGCTCATCATGGGCCAGCGCTCGTTCTCGGGTTCCCCGCTCGGCAGTCCGGCCACCATCGCCCGCATGCTCGACTTCTGTGCCCGCCATCAGATCGCACCACTCGTTGAGGAATTCGCACTCTCGGATGTCAACGCCGCCATCGACCGCCTCGAACACGGCAGCCCAAGATACCGCATCGTCCTCAAGGCTTGAGGGCCGCCGGGTTTCAAAAAATCCGAAAAAAACTTTGCCAAAGCCGTAGGGAAAATCGATATTCAACTTTCGCCATTGCCTCGTGGTGTAACGGTAGCACTGCAGATTCTGGATCTGTTTGTCATGGTTCGAATCCATGCGAGGCAGCCAATCCCACAAACACTCTCAGCGAGTCGTTCAAGGTTTAAAAATACTCAATGTGGAAAGAAAGTAGGAAAATTTCCTCGGATCTCCCACGACTTCCAAAGATGTCTATTCTGCATCTCGGACTTTCTGCGCGCCCGTCCCAGCGTAGGATTTTTCAGGTCCAACTCAAGCCCCCCCTCTTTCCCCCCCTCCTGTCAATATTGTCTGATTGAGTTTTAAGTTTTAAGAATTAAGTTTCAAGTTGGAGAAATGTTTCCAGTTTGAAGTTTGAAGTTTGAAGTTTGAAGTTTGAAGCTGGAGCAGAAGCAGTTTTAAGTTTGCAAGTTTTGAGTCCTAAATTCGGTTAATTGATTCGCTTTGCTCACCCTTCGGGCTGCCTGCGGCAGTCTTTCTCCGCTTCGCTCCGATTCTGTCATCCTGTCTGATAAAGTTTGAAGTTTGAAGTTTGTAAGTTTTAAGTCGCAGCAACCGTCCTCCGCCAAGCCGCCGACAGAGCAGCGCCCTCCACATCCCCCCTCCTGCCCCTCCTGTCATCCTGTCTGAAAAAGTTTTAAGATTTAAGTTTGTAAGTTTTAAGTAGGTCCTCTGTGTTCTCTGTGTCCTCTGTGGTTAAATCTGCTGAATTCTGTCTAAAAAACCCTCCCGCTGCCCCGCGCAGCCAGTCTGGGTGGGGTTCGCTGGGGATTTTCCCCATCCTGCAAAAATGTCACGAAATTGTTACAGAGGAACGCTTTGACTCGTCGGTTTCTGGGGCAAGATACCGCACATGAAGCAGTCCTTCCAATCGTCCTGTCCCGCCGCGCAGCCTGTATTCATGAGCCTCCGCGCGCTTCGCGCCATTTTCCGCACGGCGTGTCTCGCCCTCGCTTTCACGGCGATTTTCGCCACCCCACGCGCCGCGCTCGCCTCGACCGTCGTCCTTCAAGGCGGATTCGGTTATCCGGTTACAAATTCAGCGGATGGCGCCGCGATTGATCCCGGCTTCGAGGTCTCCGTCGGCACCTTTGCCGATGGCTTCGATCCCGCCGCCGCTCCCTCCGATCTTCCTGCCCTTCTCGCCGCTTGGACCGAATACGCCAAGACCACCACCGCCGTCATCGATGGCGTGCCCGGCAGCTTTTATCTCAAGCATATTAATAACACCCCCGCCTTCGCTGGAAAAAAAATCTACCTCTTCCTCACCCGCACCTCCGACCACGCCTCACCCGCAGCCGATGCCTCGAATGTCACCGACTACGGCGTCTTCTCCTCCTCCCAGGCCGCTTGGACATTTCCCGCCATTGGCGAGGATGTCCTCCCGCCGCTCGATCTCACCCAGCTCAACACCGCCCAGATCGACTCCGCACTCTGGGGTGCTGTCGATCCCTCCGCCCTCGCCCTCGCTTTCAAAGCCGGCACGAACACCTCGCCCTCCGCGTGGGATTCCTGGGTCGCCTCCCTCCTCGGCTCAAATCCCGACCCCGCCCTCGCCGCAGCTCTCGCCGACCCCACCGCCACACTCCCCGGCGCCAGCGTGAATAACCTCCTCGCCTTCGCCCTCGACTCCAACCCCCTCGTCTCCGGCCCGCCACCCTACCAAGTCATCACCATCCCAGCCGAAAATGGCAACCCCTCCACCACCGGCATCACCTACACCCGCAAAAAAGCCTCCGTCTCCGGCTTCACCACCCTCGCCGAAGCCTCCTCCGACCTCTCCACCTGGGCCCTCCCCATCACCGAGACCATCACCTCCTCCACCGACACCACCGAGGATGTCCGCGTCACGCCCGCCACACCAACGGATAAAGCCTTCTTCCGCATCAAAGTCGCCCCCGTGGGACAAAATTGAAGAAACTTTAGACAGGATGACAGGATTTTCAAGATTAACAGGAGAGTTTAGACAAAATTAACAAAATTAACAGAATTTAGGACTCAAAACTCTGCTCCAACTTCAAACTGAAAACTTCAAACTGAAAACTTTATCAGACAGGATGACAGGATTTTCAAGATTAACAGGAGAGTTTAGACAAAATTAACAAAATTAACAGAATTCAAGACTTAAAACTGTCTCCAACACGACAACTTAAAACTTAATTCTTAAGACTTAAAACTCAAACCTGCCTCTGCTCTAACTTCAAACTGGCAACTTTTTTCCAACTTAAAATTTAATTCTTAAAACTGCTTCTGCTCCAACTTCAAACTGAAAACTGAAAACTGAAAACTTCTATCCCATGAATCTCACTCCTACTACCAACCGCTTCCCATGTCTCTCGACACTCGCCCCTCGTCTCCTTAGCTTCGCTTTTCTCCTTGCCTTTGCTTCGCAGGGGTGGGGGCAGGAGTCCATCACTACCGCTGGGTCTGCTACGACGCAAAACTTTGATGGCATGGGCAACAGCACCACTGCAACTCTACCCGCAAACTTCAAAGTGGGCACAGACTGGAGCACTGGAACGACAGCTACCACCCAAGCCGGTGGGACCTCCGGAACCGGAGCCATAACAAGCACTTCCTCTGGAGGTTTCTATAATTTTGCCAACGGCATTACTGCAAATTCCACAGATCGCGCCATCGGTTTCATCACGTCCGGCAGCTATAGCTCCCCGCGCAGCATCATATATGCCTTCACAAACAACACCGGCGGCACTGTTTCCTCCCTCTCCCTGAGCTGGAACTATGAAAAATATCGCACTTCTACCGGAGCAACCAGCTGGACTTTTTTCCACGGTAGCACTTCCGGCGCAACCACAGCTGCCACCGACGGTGATCAATCCTACACCGCCGATGCGACCACCGCAGTTGTCAACCCACCTACCTCCACCGCTAAATCCGTCACTCTCTCCGGCCTTTCGATTGCCAATGGCACCACCTACTACCTCCGCTGGACATACACTCGCTCTGGCAACACCAATGCCCAAGGCCTTGGTATTGACGATTTCTCCATCACTCTGGCCGCCGCCTCAGCCCCCGCCATTACTGGCAATGCCACCGCTGCCGCTTTCACCACCACCTACGGCACGGCCTCGGCGAATCAATCGTTCTCCGTCTCCGGCAGCGGGCTTTCGGCGAATCTGGTGGCCACGGCGCCTACAGGTTTTGAGGTTTCCTCCGACGGCACGACTTACGCCAGCACGGCTACCTTCACGCAGTCGGGCGGTTCGGCGAATGGCACCTTGCGCGTCCGTCTTGCGGCCAACGCGACGGTGAGCGGCACCTACAACGCGCAAAATATCGTCCTTTCCAGCGCGAACGCGACGAGTGTGAATATCGCCACCGCCTCCTCCGGCAACACCGTCTCCAAGGCCACGCCGAGCCTCTCGATCACCAGCGCGACCTCGGCTGTGGCGAACGGCACCGTCTCGCTGACCTCCACCTCCTCGGCCGCTTCGGTTGCAGTCTCCGCATCCACCGGAAACATCACCTACACCTCGTCCAATACCTCCGTCGCTACGATTGCGGGATCCACCCTCACCGCCGTGGCCGCTGGCACCACCACGATTACCGTCAGCCAGGTTTCGGATGCCAATTACAACTCTGCGAACGCCACACAGACCTTCACCGTTGTGTCCGCCTCCTCGCCGGCCATTTCGCTGTCCACCTCCACCCTCACTGGCTTCACTGCCACATCCCCGAGTGCGAGCGCGGCACAATCCCTCACTGTCAATGCCACAAACCTTTCGCCCGCATCCGGCAGCCTCACGGTCAATGGCTCCGCGAACTACGAAGTTTCCACCACCAGTGCCTCGACCGGCTTTGGAAATACGGCCACGCTGAGCTACAGCGGGTCCACTATTTCTGCGGCCAATGTCTGGATTCGCCTCAAGGCCAGCCTTGCAGCAGGGAACTACAACTCCGAAACCATCGCCATCTCCGGAGGCGGTGCCACCACGCAAAACATCATCGTTTCCGGCACAGTGACCGCAGCCACGCCCGTCATTTCGACCAACGGCACGCTCACCGCGTTCTCCACCGTATCTGGCAACGCCTCCGCCGCCCAGACCCTCAGCGTCACCGGCACGAACCTCACTGCCAACATCACCGCCAGCGCCCCCACCGGCTTCGAGGTTTCCACAGACGGCACCTCTTTCGCCTCAAATGCCACCATCTCACAAACCTCCGGCAGCGCCAGCGCCACCCTCAGCGTCCGCATCGCCTCCACCGCCTCGGTGGGTGCGCTCACAGGGAACATCACTCTGGCCTCCACCGGCGCCAGCGGCCTTTCCGTGGCTGTGAGTGGAAATGTTTCCAGCGGGGGTGGCGGAAATTCGACAAACAGCCTCGCCACCTGGGTCGGCGCAGGCAATCTTAACAACGCCAACGCCACTGTTACAGCCAACGCGACAGCAGCAAATATCGCCACCGCTACGATAAGTCGCACTGGCTTGACATACAACTCAAATGCCAATCGTTACGGATCGACCGGGTGGAATGCCACTACAAACTTTCTTTCCATAACGGTCAACGCTGCCACTGGCTACACACTCGATCTCAACGGTGCGAATTTTACCGTTGCCATGGGGTCCTCTAACACCGGCCCTGCCAACTATCAAGTCTTCTCCAGCGTGGATAACTACGCTAGCTCCCTTGGCACGCTGGCAAGCAGCAACTCGACTTACCCATCCACCACTCTCGCCCTCGCGGGCGCTGGATTCACCGGCCTCCCCTCTATCACCTTCCGCATCGTCGGAAATCAAACAGCATGGAACGGAAATGCCACACAAGGAACTGGTTCTGGTGGACCTAATGCCCTTTCTATCACCGGCACCGCCACCAGCGGCACCCCCGCCGCCCCAGCCATCACCAGCGCCACCACCGCCAGCGCCACGGTCGGCACCGCATTCTCCTACACCATCACCGCCAGCAATAATGCGACCTCCTACGGCGCCACCGGCCTGCCAGCGGGTCTCACTGTGAACTCCACCAGCGGCCTCATCTCCGGCACGCCGACTGCGTCCGGCATCACCAATGCCACGATCAGCGCCACAAATGCCGGCGGCACGGGGAATGCCACACTCGCCTTCAGCATCGCCAAAGGCACGCCCGTCATCAACACACTGCCCACCGCCTCCGCCATCACGGCAGGCCAGGCCCTGAGCAGCTCGACCCTCACAGGTGGAAGTGCCAGCGTCGCAGGCACCTTCGCCTTCGCCACACAGTCGGATGTCCCCTCCGCCACCGGCTCGCAGTTCGTTGTCTTCACCCCCTTTGACCAGAACTACAACACGGCGAATACCTCGGTGACCGTGACCGTGAACCCTGTCGTCCTCTCCCCGCTCGCTACCTGGACCGGCGGCAATGTCTCCCTCTCGGCGGACCTCCTGCCCCTCTACGCCATCGGCGGCGGATCCTACAACGGCACCGTGGCCTCCGAGACCCCTGTGCTCTCCACCACCGGCGGCAACCTCACCCTCACAGCCATCGTCCGCACCAACGACCCCGCCCTCACCATCACCGGCGAAACCGTCTCCGCCCTCAGTGATTCTTGGTCCACCCTCGGCAACGGCACCGCCTCCGGCGACCAAACCGGCGTCACCACAGGCCTCGAACGCCGCACCTTCACCACACCAGCCGACGGAACTAAAAAATTCCTCCGCCTCCGCGCTATCTACACCCAACCGAATTGATGCAGAGGATTTTTAGACAGGATGACAGGATTAGCAGGATTAACAGGAGTTTTTAGACAAAATTAACAAAATTAACCGAATTTAGGACTCAAAACTTACAAACTTAAAACTGCTTCTGCTCCAGCTTCAAACTTCAAACTTCAAACTGAAAACTCTTTTCCAACTTAAAACTTAAGACTTAAAACTTAAAACTCCTTCTCCCATGCCGCAAAAACCACACACCATCCCATCCACGCTACATCGTGGTTCAGGCGTTCTGCCTGCGATGGTGTCTGGAGGGCGCTGCTCCGTCGGCGCTGTGACCATTCAAAATTCAAAATTCCTAATTCAAAATCCTCTCCCCTCCGCCCCCATCTCCATTCAAAATTCAAAATTCAAAATTCAAAATTCTCTCCCCTCCGCACCCTCCGCCCCCTTGACATTCCCCACACTTTCCACCATTCTACATCCTCATGAGCACGGTCAAAATCCTCTCGATCCTCGAAGCCGCCAGCATCGAGCCTCCCAAGGCTCGCGCCATTGCGGAGAGCCTCGAAGTGGCCTTTCGCGAGCAGGAGGAAGACCTCACGAAACGGCTCATGACCAAGCAAGATGGTGCCGAACTCAAGGCGGAACTGAGCACCAAGATCGCCGATTCCAAAGCCGAGGTCATCAAGTGGATGTTCCTCTTCTGGATCGGCCAGATGGCTACCACCGCCGCGCTCATCAAACTCCTCCAGTAGGGCTCTCCCCTGTAGCGGCGGTCTGCGACCGCCGTCGTCCCCAAGGTAGGCACACCGCCCCCTCCGGGCCCAATAAGGGGGCATGGGCGTCCCGCCCGTGTCGGCCCAAGGCTTCGCTCCCCATCGACGACCTTTCCATCCGCGCCACCCCATTTGCGGATCATCAGGAGTTTTTAGACAAAATTAGCAGAATCGGAGCGAAGCGGAGAAAGACTGCCACAGGCAGCCCGAAGGGTGAGCATAGCGAATCAATTTGCAGAATTAACAGGAGTTTTTAGACAAAATTAACAAAATTAACAAAATTTAGGACTCAAACCTGCCTCTGCCACAGCTTCAAACTGAAAACTGAACACTGAAAACTCTTTTCTAACTTACAAACTTAAAACTTCTCTTCCTTAATGTCGCCAAGCCTTCTCCATACCACACCAGTCGCAGAGATCACCCCGCGCATCCTCTCGGTGCGTGGTGAGCAGGTTCTTCTCGATAGCGACTTGGCCGAAATGTATGGGGTCGAAACCAAAAACATCAATAAAGCCGTTAAACGCAACCTTCTCCGGTTTCCTGAGTCCTTTGCTTTCCCTCTCACCTCCGATGAGTGGCAACACTTGAAGTTCCAATCTGGAACCTCAAGCCCCACCCACGGCGGTCGCCGCCACCCACCTTTCGCCTTCACCGAGCAAGGAGTGGCCATGCTCTCGGCAGTGCTCCACAGCCCCACAGCCATCACTGTCAGCATTCGAATCATTCAGGCATTTGTGGAAATGCGCCGTGTGCTCCTCCAACACGGTCATCTTTTCCAGAAAATCGAAACCATAGAAGTCCGGCAACTCCGTCATATTGCGGATACCGACGAGCGTTTCAACACCCTCTTCAATTCTCTTAAGCACCTGCAAAGCACAGCCCCCTCCCATGGCATCTTCTTCAACGGCCAGATCTTCGACGCTTACACATTCGCCGCCACGGCCATCCGCCGAGCCAAAAAATCGATCATCCTCATCGACAATTACCTCGACGAGTCCGTGTTGCTCCTCCTCTCCAAACGCCGCGCGTCTGTTAGCGCCACCCTCTTCACGAAAAAAATCAGCCGCCAACTCGAACTCGACCTCCAAAAACACAACGCTCAATACCCAGCAATCGAGATCCATACCCACCCAAGTATCCATGACCGCTTTTTAATTCTCGATGAGACCGAAGTCCTACACCTCGGCGCCTCCTTTAAAGACCTTGGAAAAGAATGCTTCGCTTTCTCCCGCATGGATTCCCTCGCGAGTCAGATTCTTCACAGCCTCCCTTTCCCTGAAAAACTTAATTCTTAAGACTTAAAACTCAAACCTGCCTCTTCTCCAGCTTCAAACTTCAAACTTCAAACTTCAAACTTCAAACTTCAAACTTCAAACTGAAAACTCTTTTCTAACTTAAAACTTACAAACTTAAAACTTCCCTCTCATGCCGCAAAAACCACACACCATCCCATCCACGCCACATCGTGGTTCAGGCGTTTTGCTTGCGATGGTGTCTGTAGCGGCGGTCTGCGACCGCCGTCGTCCCCAAGGTAGGGACGCCTCCCCATCTGCGAAATCTGCGAAATCTGCGGATCTCCCTTCCCCCGTCTCCATTCAAAATTCAAAATTCAAAATTCCTCATTCTCTCCCCTCCGCCCTCTTGACATTCCCCACACTTTCCACCATCCTACACCCTCATGAGCACGGTCAAAATCCTCTCGATCCTCGAAGCAGCCAGCATCGAGCCTCGTCAAGCCCGCGCCATTGCGGAATGTTTGGAGTTGGTCGTCAAGGAATGTCGGATAGCGGCCTTAGCTCACGATCCAGCTCCATCGCCAAGTCCCAATACGAAGGGAACTTGCCACGACTTCTGGTTATCGCTGAGCAAATCCAAAGCCAAGATCATCCTGTGGATGTCTATTCTCTGGATCGCACAGTTCATCTCTTCATTCGTCGCCATCAAGTTCATCTAACCTTGCGGCGGTCTGCGACCGTCGACCCCAAGGTAGGAATGGCTCGCCGAGCCGTCCGATTTTTGCGGCTCAGCCATCCCGATCCCGCGCCGCTTCGCGGATGAATCATGGGTCCGCTCGGCGAGCCGCCACTACTATTTTTGCGTCCCGCGTCCGCTCCCTCCGCCTCTTGGCACCTTCACTAGGTCGGCGTCTCCTACTCCAGTCGCACTTACGCCGACGGCAAAAAAATCACCCGGGTCGATGGCCTCCGCGCCTACTGGGTCATTGCGCGGGGTTGAGTTTGTCTCCCCGCACCTTATAAACCCGCATCTGGAATCCCGCCGCCATCGGCGAGCCATAATACGGCACCGGCTCGAGCCATTCCGGCAAGTTCCCCAGCGGATCGCACAGCCGGTAGGCCAGCGAATTCTTGATCAGTTCCTTGTCCTCCGAGTCCAGCGCGATCTTCACCGAGGACTCCGCCAGCGAGGTGTCCTCCTGAAGCACCACATGCGTGATTCCCCGCTCTGCTGCGATCCTCCTTGCCACCGCGTCCCCCTGGTCTGCAAAAAACTCCGCCGCCTCGCGCACCCCCTGCGTGTTCTCCCAATACAGCGATGCCGTCCCGTGCACTCCTCCGAAGAAATGCAACGCCGGCGTCTGCCCGGGCCCGGACATCACCCGCACCGGCCCCAGTTGAGCCAGTCGCTTCAGGTTGAATGCCAGATCCCGGCTTGCGATTGTCCACGCCAGCACTGGATCCATCACCCCGCTCGCCATGCGCTTGAGATTGTTCGAAAATCCCTCGGCGAAAAAAAACATCAACGGTGCCACCACCACCGCATACCCGGCGGCTGGTATCCACCGCGCTCCCCTGCGCCCCTCCAGCCAGGCCGCCGCCGCCCCCAGAACCGCCATCGCCATGCATGCCATCGAGATGCTCAAAAGACCCGCCCACCTCACCTGCACCATCATCATCGCCCCGGTGGCCAGCACCGCTCCCAGGGTCACCAGCAACCCAGCCCTCAACGATGCCGCCACCCTCCGCGAGCATGCCAGCCAGCCGGCGACAGGCACCAGCAATGGCAAAAACCCGAACCTCCCCAGCACCACCAGCGGCCCGCTATTCCGCAAGCTGTTGAGAAATGGCTCGAACTCGTTGATGAATCCATGCTGCCGCCGCATCGCCCCGTCCCTCCACGCATGCCAGCCATCCGGCCCCGCCACCAGCGCCAGTGGCGGCACCACCAGCGCGACGGCCGCCGCCGCCAGCCACCACCTCGCCGCACCCGCAGGCAGCTTCCCCGTGCCACGCCATGCCGCCACAGCCGCCAGCACCTCCCCGGCACCCCACATCGCCGCTGCGTAGAGCGGATGGTTCACCTCGAGCCTCATACCAAAATGCCACGGCGCATATTCCAGCAGATACAGACCCAGCGCGACTCCGCCCGCCACGCTCCCCCACACGCGGAACAACCCCGGCTCCAGCACCTCCCGCTTGCCGCTAGTGCTTGAAAACATTCCCCCCAGCAGACCCAGCCCCGCACCCGCCAGCACGAAAATCTGCTGTGTCGCACCCACCCACAGCCCCGCAGCCGCACCCAGCGCCGCCGCCACTATTGCCCGCTGCGCCGTCCCCACCACAGCCCGGCGCGCCTCTTCCCGTGTGGCTCTCAGCGCTTTTCGCTCCCGCCCCTTAGGCTTCTTTCCACTCATGCCAGCCTCCTCCTCCTCAGCCTCCTCCACCTTCGCCACCCAGCCCCCTCCAGAGAGGACCAGCCCCAGCAACAAAACCAACGCCGCCGTGTTATGCATCCCATGGTGGTCCGGCCGCCCATACCCGTAGTCCCACATCACAGCCGGCAGGCAAGCCAGCAGAAACACCAGCGCCGCCGCCGCCCCCGTTCCCCGCCTTCGCGCCACCCACCAGCCTGCCACACCCAGCACCAGCAGGAACAAAGCCGGCTCCGCATACAGCCCCCACACCTCCACCCCCTGGTCCACAGTTCCGCCCCCGAGCGCCGAAGCCACCACGCCCCCGGCCGCCAGCCACCACACCCACCCGCTGTTCCAATGCACCTCCCGCCCGTAGGGCACATTGTCCAGATCCGTCTCGCGCACCCGCAGCGTCTCCCCCCGCGCCACGCGCTGCGCATACCGCATGAAGTAGTAGGGATCATTGTCCAGAAAAATCCGCGGCGGATCCTGAAACTCAGGGATCATCCCGCCCCACTGCGCGCGCCCCGCCGCCCCCGCCGCCCTCGGTGCCAGCGAGGGCTTGATCCATGTCTCCTCGATCCCCCAGCCATTGAGCACCACCAGCCCCAGCGCCCCCGCATACGCCGCTGCCAGTATCCACCGCCCCGTCACCGCCCCCATAAAAAAAAATCGCTTGACATCATTTTCCACAAAATCCCAAGGCCTATTTTTTCTTCTCCTTCTGAATCGAGACATTCAAATACCGCGCCACTGCGGGGTTCTCCCGGTATCGACGGAAAAACGGATCCTCCTGCAGAACGCCCACGAACAGGATGCCCTGCATCTGCCCCCGCGCCGCCTCCAGCAGCCGCTCTGCCTCCAGCCCGTCCCCCCGCGCCAGCGCCAGCGCCGCCCCCGTGAGCAACCAATCCCCCGCCGGCGGCACCAACTTCTCCTGCGCATGCGCCTCTTCCGCCAGCCCGCCCACGCGGTCGCCCGCCTCGATCCTTGCCAGCCTCTGCTTCAAGGCATACAGCGGCTCGCCGGGATTCCGCCCCACCGCCAGCGCCAGCTTCTCCAGCGCCTCTCCGGGCTTCCCCTCGCTCCGCAGCGAGTCGCTCCAGTTGTAATACGCCATCGCATTCGCCGGCGCCGCCTCCACCGCCAGGGCGAACTCCCGCGACGCCTCCGCATGGTCCCCCTCCCGCCCCGCCATCGTCCCCAGCAAAATATGCGAATCCGCCACCGCCTCCCCCTTCGACATGCTCTCCCGCGCCATCCGCCTGCCCCTCGCCACATCCCCGGCCTGATACGCCGCCACAGCCATCTGGTAGCGCACGCCCTTCAAGCTCCCGTCCAGCTCCAGCGCCTTCGCAAACTTCTCCAGCGCCTTCTCCGGCTCCCGCCCCAGCTGCAGCTCGATTCCTTCCCCCAGCTCCACCATCGCCGCCACATTTGGCGCCGGCGTCCGACTCGCCTTCGCCACCGCAGGCTCCCCGGACCCCGCCGCACGCCGTGAGAGCGCCCACCACCCGCTCGCACCCACCGCTGTCAAGCCCAAAATGACATAGACAAATCTCCTCATCACCCCCGCATATTTCTCGAAACCCACGCCCTGCGCAAGCCGGATCCCGGCGAAAGTAACTAAATTGTAACATAACTTTTCTGGTGTTGCCCCCACCCTCAGCAGAAAACTCCGACTCGCAATGACGCACTCATCCGACATGTCCGCCTGCTCCGCGAGCCGCATCACAAGCCGCTCCGTGGCCATCTCTCTTTCTCTCCGCGCCACGGGCTCCTTCTTTAAATCTTACAAACTTAAAATTTAAAACTTCCAACCCATGCCTTCCCACTCCACCCACCACCAACCATCATTCGCCCGTGGAATCCAAAGCCTCTTCCTCTGGGCCGTGACTCGCCACGGCGCGCAGCGCCCCGCCCGTCACACCGCGCAGCGCCTCTCCGCCCTCCTCCTCGCGCTGCTCGCCCTTCTCGCCGCCGCGACAGGTGCCCAAGCGCAGTATCAGGTCACAACGCTGGGATCGGCTGTCGTGGAAAATTTTGACGGGATGCAGGTGCCAAATGTAACTGCCACCACGAACATTAACTTCAACGCCGCCCTTGGCACCACCAATCAACTCCAGCGCAACGCGGCCTGGGTGCTGAGTTCAACTAATGGACGCGGTAATGACACTGGCAGCAACACTTCCGGCGGTTGGTGGGCATACGCAAACGTCAACACCACCACCGACAAAGCCCTCGGCGAGCTTGGCAACGGCAGCTTAGCCAGCGGCAACGCTATCGCTACCTTTCTCAACACATCCGGCAGCACAGTCACCTCCTTCGTCCTCTCCTACACCGGCGAGCTGTGGCGCGGCAACACAGGTAACGGCAGCATCACGGTGACGTATTCGGTCAACGGCGGAACCTTTACTGCCTTGGCCAACTCTACCTTCACTCCCACCAACAACACGAACGCCGCCATAAACGGCGATGCGTCCGGCAACCGCACGACAGGCTTAGGAGCCACAGTCAACAACCTCAACCTCGCTAGCGGCCAAAACATTCAATTCCGATTCCAATACACGGTCGGCACCAACAGCAAGGGCGTCGCCATCGACGACATCTCCGTCACCTTCAACGGCGCCCCCACCCCCACCATCTCAAGCACCGGCACTCCGGCCCAGATCAACACCACCTACGGGTCGAATTCCTCTGTGACTAGTTTCTCCGTGAATGGGACAAACATGTCTGCCGGCATTCTGGTCACTCCTCCCGCTGGATTCCAGGTGTCCACCGACAACTCGACCTTCTCCTCCTCAAACGTCACGGTCGGCTCCAGCGGCACCATTTCCTCCACGCCCGTTTACCTCCGTATCCCTAACACCACGGCCGCCGGCACCTACTCTGGTAATATCACCCTCACCAGCGCCAATGCCACCCAAGTCAACGTCGCCACCACATCCAGCACTGTTAGCAAGGCAACACTCACCATCACCGCCGGTAACCAAACTGTCTCCTACGGCACGGCCGTTTCAACTGTCACTGGAGCTGGGAATTATACAGCCACTGGCTTTGTCAACTCGGAGACCTCATCCGTAATCGGTGGCACAGCGTCATACACGACTAACTATACCACCACCACGGGTGCAGGCAGCAATGTGGCTACGATCACACCTGTCACCGGAAACCTTACAGCAACTAACTACTCCTTTAGCGCAGTCAATGGAAATATCTCCGTCACGGCTATCGCGCCGACTATTGGTTCGCCAACGGTGACGAGTGTCGCCACGACCTCGGCGACGCTGGGTGCGACTGTGACAGGAAACGGCGGCGCAGTTCTCTCTGCACGCGGAACGGCTTGGGACACAAATGCCAGCCCTACGGGAAATGCTCTTGCGGAAGGCAATACGACAGTTTCCGCTTTCACCCACAGCCGCACAGGCCTCACGGCAAATACGCTCTACTACTATCGCGGCTATGCGACGAACAGCGCTGGCACGGCCTACACGGCGGATGGCAACTTCACAACGCTCCCGCTTCCGCCCACCGTCGGAACAGGCTCGGCAGCCACGACCTCCGGCTTCACGGCGAATTGGACCCACCCCACCATGGGCAGCGCGTCCTACACCTATACGGTGGAGGTGGATAATGATTCCAACTTCGGAAGCATCGACGCCACAGTCTCCAGCATTTCCTCTGGTAGCACGACCCAAGCCATTACTGGCCTGAGCTCAAGCACCACTTACTACTACCGCGTCAAATCTGTCAACACGACGGGCAGCTCAGCTTATTCCACCACCAGTGCAGGCATCGCCACATCGACTCCGAGCGGCACGATCAGCACCAGCGGCACGCTTTCGGCCTTCTCGGCGACCTATCCTTCAGCCTCGGCGCAGCAGAGTTTCTCCGTGAACGGCACAAATCTCACTGGCTCCCTCACCGTCGCGCCGCCATCGGGTTTTGAAGTCTCTCTCACCTCTGGCAGCGGTTTCGGAGCGACCGCCACGATCTCCGCCAACGGAACGCTCGCCAGCACGACAGTCTATGTGCGCCTCGCCGCCAGCACCAACGCTGCCAGCTACTCGGGCAATGTCACCATATCCGGCGGCAGTGCCACCACGCAGAATGTGGCAATTCCAAGCAGCACAGTGAGCAAGGCCACGCCGACAGTCTCCGTCGCGCCGACCGCATCGGCCATCACCTACGGCCAGACCCTCGCCAGCTCGACCATCACTCCCGGCACCTCGAGTGTGTCCGGCACCTACGCCTTCACCACGCCCGCCACTGCGCCTTCCGTAGGCACAGCAAGCCAGCCAGTTACCTTTACGCCGACCGATACCACAAACTACAACACCGCCAGCACCACAGCCAGCGTGACGGTCAATAAGGCCACGCCGACGGTCTCGGTCGCGCCGACCGCGAGCGGCATCACCTACGGCCAGACCCTCGCCAGCTCGACCCTGAGCGGCGGCACAGCCAGCGTCAACGGCACCTTCGCCTTCACCACGAACTCCACTGCGCCCGCCGTAGGCACAACCAGCCAGACGGTTACATTTACTCCCACAGACACGGCAAACTACAACACTGCCAGCACTACAGCCAGCGTGACGGTGAGCAAAGCCACACCCACAGTCTCCGTCGCGCCGACCGCGAGCGACATCACCTATGGCCAGACCCTCGCCAACTCAACCCTGAGCGGCGGCACAGCCAGCGTCAACGGCACCTTCGCTTTCAGCAATTCTACCATTTCGCCCGGCGTAGGCACAGCCAGCCAAAACGTCACCTTCACCCCTACCGATGGCACAAACTACAACACCGCCAGCACCAACGCCAGTGTAACGGTCAATAAAGCGAACCCAACGCTCACTTTCAACAGCAGCAGTTCGACAACGATCAACGGCACTGTGACCCTCAACGCCACCTCCGCCTCCACCGGAGCGGTGACCTACACCTCGTCCAACAATGCCGTTGTATCGATCGCCAGCGGCGTAGCGACCGGCGTTGCCGTAGGCACGGCTACTATCACCGCGAGCCAAGCGGCGGATAGTAACTACAATGCAGCTACGGCGAACCAGACGATGACGGTAACGGCAGCGCCGGTGAGCTTAGCTGTTTGGAATCAAACTTGGAGTGGAACTGCTGCAAGCCCATTGAGTGCAAATACTACAGCGACAGGCGTCACGGGAAGTGTGACTCAGGTTGGCCTCACTGGAGGGTCTAGTAGTAGCCGATACAGTGCCTCTACATGGAACGGTTCCAGCACAAGCACTAACTACCTGTCAGTAACGCTTAATGCAACAAGTAGCTATGCATTAAATCTTAATAGTAGCACAATAAATGCAACATGGGGTAGTTCGAACACAGGTCCAGCCAGCTATGCCGTTTATTCCAGTGTAAATAGCTTCTCGGCACCTGTGGGAACTTTTGCGAGCAGTAACACTACAACTGTAAACGGGACGATTACGCTGCCCTCCAGCGGTTATAGTAATCTTTCTTCCATCGAGTTCCGAGTCGTTGGTAACGCAACCTCAGCCAATGGAGCTTCGACGGTCTCAGGCGGGACTGGTGGGTTTAGCTATCTGCAATTCAAAGGCATCATTTCCCAAAATCCCCCCACCGTCACAGCCGCCACGATCAATGGCACGGTCGGCACGGCACTATCCGCAAACATCACGGTGTCAAATAGTCCGACGGGTTACGCAATCAGCAGCGGCACATTACCTGCCGGTCTGTCGCTCAATGGCACGACGGGTCAAATCTCGGGAACTCCCACAACGGCTGGCAATGGCACCATTGTGGCTGTGACGGCTACGAACGGCGGCGGCACGAGTGCGTCGGCGAATCTCACCTTCAACATCGCCGCCATCCTGCCGACGATTGGCACGCCAAGTGTTTCCAGCATCAACACGACCACGGCGACGCTGGGTGCGACTGTGACTGCAAACGGCGGAGAAACCCTTTCGGCGCGCGGAACGGCTTGGGGCACAAGTGCCAGCCCTACGGGAAATTCGCTTGCGGAAGGCAATACAACAGTTTCCGCCTTCACCCACAGCCGCACAGGTCTGACAGCAAATACGCTCTACTACTACCGCGGCTATGCGACGAACAGCGCTGGCACGGCCTACACGGCGGATGGCAACTTCACCACCCTGCCGCTGCCCCCTACGGTGGGCACTGGCAGCGCGGTGAGCGCCTCCGGGTTTACCGCGAATTGGTCGCACCCCACTATGGGCGCTGCGAGCTACACCTATACGCTGGATTTCAGCACGGATAACACTTTTGCGACCGGTGTCACCACGGTAACAGGCATTTCCTCGTCCAGCACGAGTCGGGTGCTCACGGCGCTCAATGCCAGCACGACTTACTACTACCGCGTCAAGGCGGTGAATGCCCAAGGAAGCTCGGATTGGTCGGCCACAAGCGCCGGTGTCTCGACATCTGCGGCACTCGGTGTCATCTCGACCAGCGGCACGCTCTCGGCCTTCACATCGACCTATCCTGCCGCCTCGGCGGAGCAGAGTTTCACCGTGAGCGGATCCAACCTCTCAGGCTCCCTTACCGTAACAGCACCAGCAGGTTTTGAAGTCTCGCTCACTTCTGGCAGCGGCTTCGGATCTACCGCTACAATCTCCGCCAGCGGCACACTCGCCAGCACGACGGTCTATGTGCGCCTCCCGGCCAGTGCCACAGCGGGCAGCTACTCGGGCAATGTCGCCGTATCCGGCGGTGACGCCGCCACGCAGAATATCGCCGCCAGCGGCACTGTGAGTCAAGCAAGCCAGACGATCACCTTCGGCGCCTTGGCGACCAAGAATGCCACCGACGCGGCCTTTGCACTCACTGCCACAGCCAGCAGCAACTTGACCGTTTCCTATTCCAGCTCAAATGCTTCTGTCGCCACTGTTGCAGGGAATACCGTAACTCTAGTCGGTGCCGGCAGCACGACGATCACAGCCAGCCAAGCGGGTAATACCAACTACGCCGCAGCGACTTCTGTCCCACAGACGCTAACAGTGAATAAAGTCGCCCAAACAATCAGCGGTGTCACCTCCACGCTCAGCAAAACCTACGGCGATGCGGCCTACTCGCTCGGAGCCAGTGTCGGATCTGGACTCACGATAAACTACACCAGCTCAAATACATCTGTCGCCACCATCGCAGCCAATGGCACGGTGACGATCGTCTCTCCTGGCACGACGACCCTCACCGCCAGCCAAGCCGGGGATGCCCGCTACTCTGCCGCAGCCGATGCCACGCAGGCTCTTACGGTGAGCAAAGCGACGCCTACGCTTAGCTTCAACAGCAGCAACTCGACCACGGTTAATGGCACAGTGACCCTCAACGCCACCTCTGCTGCGATCGGTGCCGTTGCGTCGACCGGAGCAGTGACCTACACCTCGTCTAACACGAGCGTTGCCACCATCTCGACCTCCACCCTCAGCGCAGTAGCGTCCGGCACCACCACAATAACCGCGTCTCAAGCTGCGGATAGCAACTACAACTCCACCACCGCCACGCAAATCTTCACAGTCACCACGGGCCCGACCACGCTCGCAGCTGGGGATATCGTTATAGTCCAGATAAATACTGATGATCCGGATACATTTGCATTCGTTCCGCTTGTGGACCTGAATGTTGGGACCGTTATAAATTTCACGGACAACCCTTGGTCCGGAACCGCGCTTGGCACTGCCGAAGGAACTCTGACATGGAATGCCACATCGTCTGTTTCACGAGGAACGGTGGTTTCCTATAACGGCACTTCCTTTTCTACCGGAACCAGCACATCATCTGGAACGGTTGCCTTGTCTACGAGTGGAGATGCCATTATCGCATACCAAGGAACGAGCGTAAGTCCTACATTCATTTATGCCCTCGCGTCAAATACTTGGATTACTTCTGGTAGCACAACCTCAAATACATCCTATCTTCCTACCGGCTTAACCAATGGAACCAGTGCTCGGGATTTTACCTCTGAACTAGACAACAGTTATTACAATATTTCATCATTCACCGGTAATAAGTCCTCTATTCAGACGAGCGTTGGCAACACTACCAACTGGACTCGCAGCGACACGATACCTTCTCCTGCGCCCACTTTTTCTATTACCGTCAAGAGCGACCAAAGCATCACCTTCGGCGCCCTCTCCTCGAAAACCTACGGCGACTCGACATTCAGCCTCACGGCGACGGCGAGCAGCAGCTTGAGTGTCTCCTACGCCAGTTCGAACACCTCGGTGGCCACAGTGGCGGGCTCTACCGTCACAGTGGTGGGTGTTGGTTCGACCACGATCACAGCCAGCCAGGCGGGTGATAGCAACTACACAGCCGCAACGAATGTGACGCAAACCCTCACGGTTAGCACGAAGTCGCTTACAGGCACATTTACAGCGAATGACAAAACCTACGATGGCACGACCTCGTCAACAGTCGCCACGCGGGCCGTAACAGGCACGGTCGGCTCGGATGTTGTCAACCACACTGGCGGCACGGCGACATTTGCCAATGCCACAGTGGGCAATGGCAAAACCGTGACGCTCGCTGGAGCCACGCTCACTGGTGCAGCCGCCTCGAACTACTCGCTCGGCTCGGTCGCGACCACTACGGCAAACATTACCCAAGCCACGCCGACTGTTTCCGTCGCGCCAACCGCATCGGCTATTACCTACGGCCAGACTCTCGCTAGCTCCGTGCTGAGCGGCGGCACAGCGAGCGTCCCGGGCACCTACGCGTTCACGACTCCTGCCACGGCGCCTTCCGTAGGCACAGCCAGCCAAGCAGTTACCTTCACGCCTACAGACTCCGCAAACTACAATACGGCCAGCACCACGGCTAGCGTGACCGTGAATAAGGCCACGCCGACGGTCTCTGTCGCGCCGACCGCGAGCGGCATTACCTACGGCCAGACGCTCGCCAGCTCCGTGCTGAGCGGCGGCACAGCCAGCACTGCGGGAACCTATGCGTTCACCACGCCTGCCACAGCGCCATCGGCAGGCACGGCCAGCCAACCCGTTACATTCACACCGACTGACACGGCAAGTTACAACACCGCCAGCACCACAGCCAGCGTGACAGTGAGCCAAGCCACGCCGACGATCAGCGTCGCGCCGACCGCTTCGAACATCACGATCGGCCAAACGCTGGCGAATTCCACCCTTAGCGGTGGCAACGCGAGTGTGAACGGCACCTTTGCCTTCACCACGCCTTCCACCGCACCGGCACTGGGCATCTCGAGCCAAGGCGTCACCTTCACGCCGACGGATTCCACAAACTACACCACACAAACCACCAGCGCGAATGTCGGAGTGCTCTGCCTTGCCCCGACACTCACCCGCGCCACGCTGCCTGTGGCTGGCGGCTTCACGGTGAACTGGAACGCCGCGACTGGCGCCGCCAACTACACGGTCCTCCACTCGGCCAGCAAAAATATGACGGGCGCGACCAGCGTTAATACCGCCTCCACCAGCTTGGCGATCACTGGCTTGAGCAACGGCCTGCGCTATGTGCAGGTGCGGGCGAACAACGCCGCCGGTGCGAGCGCGAACTCGACACAGCAGGTCAACCAACTGCAATCCATCGCCGCCGGAGCCACGAGCTACATGAGCGCGCCGGGTGAGGTCGGAACCAACACGGTAGCAGGCATTTTCGGATCTGCCAACGAAGCGGGTCTCGCCTCGGGAGCCACCGACAGCGCCTCGACAACCATCCTCCTCCTGAATTCCAACGGCGCCACGGCGAACACGATCTTCTACAACAGCAGCGTGAACCAATGGCGCGAAGGAGCCACCGCGATGGACGCCACCGCCATCGCACAAGGCAAGGCGTTTATGTTGAAGAACAACACCGGCTCGACGGATTACTTCCTCCTGGTAGGCTCGCCCCGCACCACCCAGCCCGTCGTCTCGCTCAACCCCGCTGGCAACTACACGCTCTGCACCACAGGACGCACCACCCCGACCACCATCGCCAACATGAACCTGAACCCCGGCACCAGTGCTGGCCAGTTCAAAGCCGCCACCAAAGCAAAAGACGCCGACAAGGTCATCGTGGTGGACCAAACCACCGGCGCTGCCACAAACTACTACCACAACGGCACCACCTGGATGGACGGCCTCCGCGCCGTCCCAAGCGCCGAAATCCCCGCCGGCCAAGGCTTCTTCATCAAAAAAGCCAGCAACTCCACCTTCAGCTCCTGGACCCTCCCCGCCGAATAAACCCGATGTTTTAGACAGGATGACAGGATTAGCAGGATTAACAGGAGATTTTTTAACGCATAACACAGACAATCAGCAAAATAACCACAGAAGACACAGAGAACACAGAGGAATAAACCAAAAAAAGCACATCCACTCATCCTGTAATCTCCTGCAAATCCTGTAAATCCTGTCAAAACCCAATTCTATCAATTCTGTAAATTCTGTCCAAACTCCTTCTGCCCATCCTGTAATCTCCTGCAAATCCTGTCCTCCTGTCAAAAATTTCTGTCCAAAAAACCCTTCTGCCAATCCTGTCAAAATCATGAAACCTATCACACCAAGTTCCCCCAGGACCTTGGTATCTATCGCGCTGGCGGCGGCCCTTGTGGCGTCGGCTTATGCGGCGGGCGAGACGGTGACGATCGACATCACGGCCGGCGGTGGCATTACCCCCTTTATCTCCAATGCAGCCGGGACTGCGCAGGATGGCTACACTGTGCGAGTGGGCGCGTTCCTTTCAGCGAACCAAAGCACGATCGAGGCTCTGAGTTACAACAAATTGTGGGTCGGCAACCAATTCACGCTCTTCGGCAGTGGCACCACCGAGA
>Ga0136644_10000387_pt1 | contig 35173 bp, 42 predicted proteins | sample C_130820_EF_Meta_FD_94780 | JGI IMG/M metagenome (GOLD analysis project Ga0136644, IMG submission 94780) | Freshwater microbial communities from Lake Croche, Canada to study carbon cycling - C_130820_EF_MetaG (v2) (version 2) | ecosystem: Environmental > Aquatic > Freshwater > Lake | place...
GAGCCATGCTTCTTGCAGTTTCCCTCGTTTCAAGCAATCAAGGACCGCTTGTTGAATGGTGTGATATTCAATAGAATGAGGGAATGCTGGGGTCCAGGGCTGTTTACTGGCGTTAGCGTTAGCACTGGCACTGGCGTTAGCACCCCGGAGTAGAAGATGAAATATAGTGGAATCACAGAGCCTTCGCTTAGCAAGAGCCACTGCCATAGCGACGAGGTCCTCCTGGCTAATATCCCCCGCCTCATAAATATGTAGGATGAGTCTCAGGGAATACCATGAGCCGAATCCGATATTATAGAGCCATACAGTCTCAAGGAGTTCGGTGCATTCTTGGACTAGGCCAGAGATAAAGAGCTCGGTGCACCAGAAGGCAGTCTCCGTAAGATTATGAGTTATTATTGACCATCTCAAAGAAGATAGGACCTCATCCTTACGGTAGAGATGTTTAGTGAGAGTTTTCGATGGTTCCATTCCTGGTGCCCGAGGTGGTTACGTGAAAACCTTTCATTTTTACTGATACTTGCAATTAGTATGACCTCAGTTCCAGATGCGCATGAGATAGTTCCAGGAATCTGGCTAGGAAATAAGCGGGCTTCAGAGAATGCAAAGTGGATGAAGGAGGAGGAAATAACCGTAGTATTTAATGCTACCAAGGACCTTCCTTTTTCCACAACAATTAAGAAGCAGTATAGAATTCCCGTTGATGATAATCTACAATCAGAGGAAATTCGTAATATGACATTATGGTCTCAGGAGGCAGTATACAAGGTAATGCAGGAGCATAATCAGGGTAATAATATCTTGATTCATTGTGCTGCTGGAATGCAGAGGTCTGCAGCAATAATGGCCATGTATTTAATTGCAACACGTGGCTACGGTGAACAACAGGCAATTACCCATGTGCAGGGAATTAGACCAATTGCTTTTCGTCCTCAGGCGAATTTCAGAGAATCTATAGCAGAGTTCTATAAGACATACCATAGGGAGATTTTACCTCAGCTATCGTTGAAGGGATAGAGAATGGAAGTGTTTTTCTAGCACCGGTAGAATCATTAGGATAACCGTAGGGATTACATAAAATACGAACTTGTCCATTTCCGTATAGTGAAGAACTATAGGGAAGTTGAATATCATGTTTCTGATGAACATGCCCAAATATCCAGGTGTGAAGAGGATATCTATAAAGACGCTCTAAATCCTGTGCATAGTTGAATTGCGAAAGTTTTCCTTTGAACCCATCTTGTAAGATGCGTAGCGTGGAAGGGTAATGTGAGACAATGAGCACTGGTTCTTTGGAATGTGTGAGTCCTTGCTCTAAGAATTCAATATCTTTCTTACCTTCCATGCTAATTGTCTGAGACCATGTTGTTGTAGAAGGCTCAGTTGTCCAACATGTTGCACCAAGAATCCTTACGCCGTCAATGACCTCATTGCGTCGATAGAAGAAATGGAAATTTGACCATTGGTCATCGAGTTTCTGGAACCAGGAGAGCACAGATGCGGGAGTCTTCTTAGAGCCTGGCTCTCGTTCATAGAATTCATGATTCCCAGGTACATAGATTACTCGTTTATATTTACTGCAGGCTAACTGGAGTGCAGTATAGAGTGTTGATTCATCGGGGTCTCCAATATCACCGGCGAGGATTAGATTGGGTGCTTGTAAAGAAAAAATAGGGAGGATTTGTTCGGGTTTGTATTTCCACATATTCAAATGAATATCACTAATTACCTCAGCATCGAACATCTACCTTATAAGACAATTCTTGTTTAGACATTGATAACTGGTTCTTCATCAGTATTCTTACGTTTTATCCTATAGTAGCGCTGGGGTTCCTTTATGAAAATGAATGTCATTACCATAAGAAGTCCAATGAGCACAGAGGAATAGATATAAATTTCTGCAGGACTTGTAAAATGAGATTCGTAGGAATTCATACTTGGATAAAGATCGTCCATGTATGAATTATTTTTATTGGTGAAATAATCAAATTTATATGCTTTAGCTATATGCTTTAGCAGTTTAGCGATGACGCCTTTGAGTATAACGTCTATGGGCCCTATGGGCCCTATGGGCCCTATGGGCCCTATGACGCATATTACGTGTATGTGACCTATTGTCCCTATGGCCTCGAGAACGTGCCCTTGATGCATCAGCTTCAATTGCTTTGTGTTTTTGAATCCACTTATCTGCCTGGGGGAGATACTCCATCTATAAGCTTCGCCCTTTTTATAGTTTTACCTTTGAAAGCCATAAACGTATTTAAATCCGGAATTCATTACTTTCTAGACTTTAACTTTCTAGACTTTCTGAACTTTCTAGACCTTGACTTTGACTTTGACTTTGCCTTTCTAGACTTTGCCCTTGTCTTTTTGGATTTTCTGGTCTTTGACTTTCTAGACTTCTTTAAATTTCTACGCCCTCCAAGTTTAGTGGCAGAACATTGACATGTGCAATCTTTACCTGCACATTGACAAACTTGACAAGTAGGTTGAAATGTTGGTGATACTGCTGCCCCTGCTGCCCCTGTCCCTGCTGCCCCTGCCCCTGCCCCTGTCCCTGCAGCAGCAGCAGCTGCTGCTGCTGCTTGTGCTGCAGCTGCTGCTTGTGCTGCTGCTTTATCTCTTGCTTCTTTTTCTGCCTTTTTTATCTCTGCTATTTTTTCTTTTACTGCAGCTACTGCAGCAGCAGCTGCTGCTGTTGCTGCTGCTGCTTTCTCTTCAGGTGTAGTTTTAGCTTCAGCAGCATATTTTTCTTCTGCCTTATTTTTTGCTAAAGTCTTTATCTCATCTATTTTTGCTGGATCTATACCTTCTGTAGTTGCAGTGGTTCCTGCTTCTGTTTCTGCTGCAGCTAATACTGCATTTTTTTCTGCTTCTGCTTGAGCTGCTGCTGCTTGAGCTGCTGCTTGAGCTGCTGCTGTTGCTGTTGCTGCTGCTGCTGCTTGTAGCTCTGCTATTTTTTCTTCTACTGCCTTTGCTGCTGCTGCTTTTGCTTGTGCTGCTGCCGCTCCTTTTGCTGCGTTCGAACTTGTATCTGCGGTATTATATGTAGCTTCTGCTTTTGTTTCTGCTAAATTCTTTAAGGTAGTTAAGTCTGGATCTACTATATTTGCTGCCGCCGCTGCTGCTGCTGCTGCTGCCGCTGCTTCTTGTTTTACGCTATTTAGGTCTACTACTACTGCTGGTGGACCTCCTGCTGGTGGTTGAGCTGCCTTTATCTCTGCTATTTTTGCTGCTATTGCTGCTATTGCTGCTGCTTGTGCTGCTGTTGCGGCTGCTGCTTCTGCTGCTGCTACGGTTGCTCCATTAGCACCAGGTATAACTGCAGGATTATATGCTGCTAGTGCTGCTGCTTTTGCTGCTTTTATTATTTCTGTTAGTTTTTTTATTTCTATTATACCTGCTGCTCGTGCTTGTGCTTCTGCTTCTATTTTTGCTGCTGCTGCTACTGCTGCTGCTTTTTGACCTGCTGCTTTTTGACCTGCTGCTTTTTGACCTGCTGTTCTTGCTGCTTTTGCTGCTGCTTTTGCTGCTGCATTCAGTGGTGGCATTCAATCTATTTATTATTAGAATAAATTCCATTCTGTAGAATTCAACTCAACAAAATAATCCAGCTTGTCATTTCTCCTCATTAAATAAATAAATCTATCCACAGGTCTATTAAAATCAAGGATGAGTGCAGAAAGTGCAGTCATAATCTGAACCTCTGCCAGAACTTGAACAAAATTCTCAGTTGAATCTCTCGGAGGGTTCTTACTCAGGGAAGTAACCTTCCACGAGGGGTCACATAGTTTCTGAAAGTCTAGAACAGAATCATAGGAATCTGCCATCACATAGATGTTTAGTTTTTCCTTCTTTGACTTAATCTGGAATGCCTTTACTAGAGCTACAAAACGCTTCAACAAGGCCTCATCAGCCCCCGTTACAAGCTGCACTCCAATATCAAAAATTGTCTTAATTCCAACCTTATCTAGGACCTTAATTACTGAGCGATTCAAGGCATCATCGTAGACAATAAGGCTTGCAGCAATTTTCTGGATTTCCTTAAATGTTAGCTTATCAGTAATTGTTTTATATTCATTGATAGATAATGCATCAATCTCAGGCTTCTCCTTCAGGAGCTTAACCTGAGGAGTTAGTTTTAGAGAATCCTTGATTAAGCCATTAGAATCCCAGACATTACAGACCTCACCTAGCTTCTGAGAATAGCAGTAGGCTCCTAAGTAATCTAGATACATAGTAAATACATCTCCTGATAACAAAGTATCATGATACTTAGTTATTACGGTTACCTTCTTTCTTTGCTTGTTCTTAGCAATAATCCAAGATGACATCTAACTCCTTTGCCGGATTTGTCGGATTTAATTGGGCGCACTAATGGCGCTTTTTTGTTTTGGATTTTTTATTCTTTAAACTTATATGCCTCTTTTTTCTAGAACCACCAAGGGGTCTGTATATACTGGTATTTGCTGGTTTAACTTTTATCGGTATATTAACTTTATTGCCCGTATTAACATTTATACCAATAGGCATTATACTAAAATATTAGATTAAAAACTGCATAATACCTAAATAGGCCAGGCCTTTGACACCTCATCCCAGGAAATAATCGTCTTGGACTTCTTCAACTTCTCACGCATTTTCTCTAGATAGGCGGGTTCACGCTTGAGAGACCCAATGACCACGGAGGCGGCTCGTTTATATGTGGCCTCCTCCGTTTTACTGCCGGCTGAACCGGTACTGCCGGTAACATGGATTCCATCACGCTCTGAGAATACATAGTCAGTTCCTAGAACTGGTATCGACCCACAAAGCAAAGACTCGCGAACACTAATACAGTCAATCTCAGTCTCAGAATTGCTTACATACAAGTGAAATCCGGCTTTTGCCTTCTGCCTTGCAATTTCCTCGAGGTCTACACGCCCATGCTCATGGACCCCAGGTTGCTCAAAGAGTTTTACAAGTCTCTGGCCTAGAGGTGTTTTAGCAAGACGATTCATTCCGTAAAAAATATGAAATGTCGCATCAGGAAAGGCCTTCTTAATTCGTGGCCAAGTATAACGTAAGATTGGCTCCAGGCCGCGCTCATATGTCGATGCATAAATGAAGCGATGTGGCTCTCTTTTTTCCTCAATATTTTCTATCTTAGCCAAAATATCTTCAAAGAGTTTAACTTGGACGCCATTCATAAGAATACGCATCTTGGAATTTGGCAAATAAGGATATAGGGACCGATGATACTTGGATTTCACCATAAAGTAATCTGTTTTCTCAATGAGCTCTGTAGGAGACACATAATTCTTGGGGTCCCAGCTGTCATGGAGGTCGACGAGAACCTTCTTGGCCTTTATCAGCGGAAGAAGACGAATGCCGAAAGAGCGCCAGAAAATTGCCACGTTGAATGTGTCGGCTAAATTGAGCTCTTCCATGGCACGATAATCCACGCCATCCTTGATGCCTTCCTTCACATTGCCGAATACAGTCACATGCTTGCCTTGCTGGGCCCAGCATTTGGAGAGTTGCACGACGGCTTGCTCGGAGCCACCGAGGTCCTTATCGGAGGGTCCGAATTTGACCTTATTTGCACCGCAAATATAGACGATAGAATTTGTAGGCCATACACGACCCTTTAAAGATTCGCGCCTTCTTAGACGCCGTGTCTTCATTCTTACTCTTAGATGATATAATTTAGAGAATTAGGAACAATATACGTAGTATTTAATGGAAAATTCAGATTCATAGAACCAGCTATATGTATATAATAGTGTATAAATTCCCTAGCAATATTTGGAGGAATCGCAATCTGTGAACCAACCTTGTATTTAATATAATCAATTGAGGAGAAATGGGTAACTGTGAATGTTGGTGCTAGATAGAGTATATTGCGTATATCAAATTCAAGAAATGTTCTAAAATCCCCCAAGTCACCGTGTATGGGAAATATTGCATCTTCAATGGTGCGCTCTCGGACACTAGTAATTTTAACGGCAGCAAGAGGAATATCTCCTCTTTCTACAAAAAGTCCAATTACATTATATCCCTCAACAAAGAGGCTACGCACAGTTTGTGCATGTGATTCTGGACTCGACCAACGCCCGAGGGGCATTGATGTTCGCCAGAGAGTTGGTTCTCCTACACGTATTATGACAAGGCGATTCATTCTCTGTAATTAATGTCTCATAGTTTTAGACCTTTTAGCCTTGGACTTTCTTGTCTTTCTGGATTTCCTGTTAGTCCGCATGTTCCTCTTCTTACCACCAGTTAATACTGCACCAGGAGGAATATTGGTTAGCATCTATATATTGTTCAGTAAAAAATTGAACTAGGTGACATTGTATGGCTAGGTATACAATGCAACAAGATTGGGAGCCTGTTATTCTAAAGTCTTCTAAGCCTGGCTCAAGGGCAAGCACAAGTCAGAAGCCTATCTTATCAGTGGCAGCCCAGACCGCAAGGAAGGCAGAGGATACCATAATTACAAAGCCCCAGACACTCACTGGAAAGTCGAGGTCGGAGATGGCTCAGCTGCGAGTGTCAAAGGGGTGGACACAGAAGCAGCTGGATATGCAGGGTCAATTTCCCGCGAATTCATGCAATGCATGGGAGGCGGGCAAACTTTGTCCAACGGGGCCACAGCTTCAGAAGCTCCATAGGCTTCTAGGGATTAAGTTGGAGAGAGAATAAGATTTACCTTCTATGACGCCTGGATTTCTTGGCCTTCTTAGACTTGTTCCTTTTATTCCTACGACTGGAATGTCTCTTGCCGCCCCTTGAAGGTATCATATCTGTAAAGGCATCCAATTCTTTTTCAGAAACAGGAGAGTTCTCTAACATTTCCCTTGCTTCATTTAGATTTTCTTCTAATTCTAATGCCATACTTATCTGTTCTTCGGATGGTCCCTCTTGCATAGAACCCCCAGATTGATTTTCTTGATTTTCTTGATAAGATTTGAGTGAGTAAAGTGGTAAGCGTCGTCTAAAATCAATTACTGGTATAGGCCATCTTGCTTCTGTTACTCCTAAAAAAACATCTAATTCAGGATTAATTTTTAATTCAACAGCAGGATCGCCATTTCTTCTAGCTTTATTAATAGTCTTTCTAAAGATTTTATCAAGCCCTAGAACAAATAATCCTGCGGTTCTACATTCGGGTGATTGATAATCACGAAATTCAAAACGAAATAATTTTTCATTCCTTAAATCTTCCCACTCCCAGTATTGCTTTTGAGCAGTTTGCATTAAATTAATAAATTCTCCTACAGTCAAAGGCCGTCTACCAGATGCCATTCTATTATAATGTATTTAATTATTTCTCTGCTTTCTAGAACTTCTTAATTTAGAAGTATTGCGTTTTCCGCCGCGCCTTTTCCTTGGCCCACTTTGTCCAGATAACATATTTTGTAATCTTCTAACATTATTACCACTTTGTTCAGCACTTGCTAGGGCTGCAGCAAATTCAGGGGACATAGGCGCTACTTGGCCTTGGCCTTGCTCTGCTTCTTGTAATGCTGCAAGTAAATCTGGATGCATGGCTCCGTGTCCTTGTCCTCCATTCGCACCAAGAAGGGCTTCTAATTCTGCATTTGACCCAGAGCTTCCTGAGCTTCCTGAGCTTCCTGAGCTTCCTGAGCTTCCTGAGCTTCCTGAGCTTCCTGCACCTCCTGCACCTCCTGCACCTCCTGGACCAAGTAAGGCATTAAGTGCTGCTTCATCTGCCGCAGATGCAGCAGCTGCAGCTGCTACACTAGCGGCTCTAGCAGCCCTAGCAGTTTGAACAGCTTGAGCAGCTTGAGCTGCTTGTAAATTCTCTGGAGTTAACTTTCTTGTTCTACCAAAAAAATTACCGACCCAACCGCATAACCCTCCATTACACCTCCATTTTCTTGTAGGATTACCTTGTGTAGGAGTACCTTGTGTAGGGGTACCTTGTCTAGGGGAACGTTGCCGGACTCCAGCAGCTCCAGCAGCAGCATGTATTCTTTGCTCTAAATCAGAAATTTCTCTATTTAAATTATCAAGGATTTCATACCAGCTTCGAAGTTTAGGGTTAGTTGCAACTTGATTTACACGAGAAACTCCTGGTTTTTCTTCATTTTTAATTCTCTTAATTAATTCCGTTCTCATTAAAAAAACTTGCTTATAACGCGCTGTATCTCTACTTAGCTGTTGTCCAATTGCTAGAGCAGTTGGAGGGTCCATCGTTTCTGTTTATTCTAAGGAAATTTATTGGGGAGCTTGCTGTGGGATATCTAATGCAGCAATTCTAGCCATCTCATCCTCCGTTTTCTTTAGTTCAGTTTTTAACTGCTGAATCTTTTCTAGGCGTTTTTGCTCCTCAAGCTTTTTAGCTTTTTTTGCCGCGGGACTGAAGGGATACGTTATAACCCAGTTTGAACTGTATTGTGGAACAGAAAGCTTCAGGCGGTCATTCACTTTCTCAAGAAGCTCATTAATATAGATTCGTAATGCATCAATCTCATCAATGATTGCACGCTTTTTTGCAATATCTGTCTCTGCCATGATACGCCTCAGTAGGTCTGTTCCAGCTTGCACCAGGACCTCCATGGCTCGGCGAATCGCGCGCTCCTTCTCTCTACGCTTCTCACGCTTTTGAACCTCTACCTTCAAATCATCTGCACCTACATGTCCTAGCAAATACCGAATGCGAATATCCTGGTTATCCAGCTCATTGAAGACATTATGGTATCTTTGGAGCTCAACATGTTGCACGTGCTGAACGATACGATGGAAATTCAGAACACACTCTTGCTCCTTAGGCCCCAGGCCAGTTAATCTGTGGCGCACGTCATGATACGATGGAATTCCACCGCATGCAACGTCACCGACGACTCGTGGTGCAACACCGCCATTCTGCTTACGTTGCCACTCGTAAAAGTGTGGATTATGGACAACGCCAGATTCCTTCTGACCAGTGCGCCAGGAAAAGGCAGTATGGCACTCTGGACACCACATCTGGTCACAGCCTTCAATCTTTGTAATTAGGACGGCACAACCGGGGCAGGGACGGCTATCCTTGGCCAGGAGCTTTGCGGTCGCCACGTTATCAGGATTGCAGGTGTGCTCAGAGTCACGATTCTCACCCTTCAGCTCATGACACTCAGCGCAGGCCCACTTTGAGCATAGTCCACATTTCCACGCGGAGCTCAAGAAGCCGCGGCACTCGTGGTCAGGGCACTTGCGAATGAAGGTTGACTCGGACTTTATCTTCTCAGCACGACCATCACGAAGACGACTGATTTGATAGTATGCATCGGCCCTTAGAGTATAGAGGCGATTAATTTCCTTCGTTACCTCGGCCTGCTTAGTATAGAGGTCCCTGAGGTCTTTGTCAAAGGGAGGGATGAGTTCCTTTTCCATCTTCTCGGCTAAACGGATTTGCTCTGCGCGATGCTGGGTTGCGGGCATGAGTGCAATCTCACGGTCAAGAAGAACATTCTCGCGATGTTTCTTATAATCGCCCATTCGATACGTCATCGTGAGATTGTCATCAATAAACTCGCGTTCCCATCCACGAGAGCAATGCATACAATGGGGGTCATTGGTGCTTGTAGTGAGAAAGGTCTGAATACAGCGACGACATGCGGATTTTTCACAGAAGCAGCATTTAATCTCGGTATTTGCAGACTTGTTATATGGCTCAATGCAAATAGGACACTGTGGTTTAGTGTTGTTAGTCTCTGTAACTGCTTCAGGCTTAGTCTTGGTCTCAGGTATTGCCTCAGGCTTTGCCTCAGGCTTTGCCTCAGGCTTTGCCTTAGGCAAAGTAACAAGCGTATTCTCAGGAATGTTCTTAGAACGCTTCTTCGGAGTATCCATTAGTGCTTTAACAACTTGCTGGCGACTATTCAAATTTTAGCTAAGGTGGAAAACGTTTCCTATTTAAAAATAAAAATATTTTATTGGCCTCTAGTATAATGTCCACCGTAGTAAGACAACTTAAGGAAGTTCCCGAGAAGTCATACGTTGCTACTACCGCATTTAACGCGGACGTTTACACATACACGGTAACCAAGAGTGCAACTACTTATCAGACTACCGGCACTCTGGCTGCAAATGTAACCGGTGCTACGGCAACAACATGCCCAGCTGGCACTGTGCTGCGCGAGAATGGTAAGAAGTTATACCCTGGAGCACACAATGGTGTAACCACTCTGATGGTGGGTGTTTTCTGGAATACTTCAAAGACGGATACTACTACCTCTAACATGTTAAGTGGCTTCATCGACCCTAACTCTCCCAAGTTCGCAGTCTTCAGTGCAGACCGCCCTAACTACATGAATGTTCTACCTGTTGACCCTACTGGCGGCCTAGCGGACCAGAGTGCTCCCACTCTGACAAATGGCACCGTGATTGCCAGTGGTCAGGTTCGCTCATCTACTGTTACAACAGTTACAACCGCCACGGGAACAATCACATTAAATCCCACTTTAGGTCAGGTATTTAGGCTTACTACCACATTAACGGGAGCAGTTACATTAGCAGCTACAGCACTTAGCGCGGCAGCAAACCCTGGAGCAGTGTTATATGTAATGATTACAAATGGCGGGGGTCAAACCTTTGTTGGAGATGGAAGCACCGTTGTTACAGCTCCAATTGCAACACTAACAAATGCTAAATCTTTTTCTATAACCCTTGTTTCTGATGGAACCGCATTTCGTGAAATGTCCAGATTACAGTATCCTTAAATATTTACTATATTAAAAAAATATAATTACTTCTATAAAGAAATAAATATATTTTTATAAATCTCTAGTATAATGTCCACAGTAGCAAGACAACTTAAGGAAGTTCCAGAGAAGTCCTACGTCGCAGCGGCAGCATTTAATGCCGACGTATACAAGTATACTCTTACTCAGAGCCCAACTACTTATCAGACTACCGGTGCTTTAACTGCAACTGTCACCGGTGCTACGGCACTAACCTGCCCTGCTGGAACTATCTTACGCGAGAATGGTAAGAAGTTATACCCTGGAGCACACAATGGTGTAACCACTCTGATGGTGGGTGTTTTCTGGAATACTTCAAAGACGGATACTACTACCTCTAACATGTTAAGTGGCTTCATTGACCCTAACTCTCCCAAGTTTGCTGTGTTCAGCGCGGACCGCCCTAACTACATGAATGTTCTACCTGTTGACCCTACTGGCGGCCTGGCTGATCAGGGTGCTCCAGTTGTAACCAATGGAATGATTTCTTCCAGGGTAGTTGCAATTGGTACCCTCACTGGAGCAGGAGCAACACTTGATCTAAGCACTGGAAGAATCTTTAAATTCACACTACCTGCTACTGCAATATCTAGTCTAGTATCTGTATCTCCAACTACACTTTTACCAGGTGTAACTATTACTCTAATAGTTACTGGAGGCGCTCCAGGCTCTGGAACTTTAAGTTTATCATCGGCCTTCAAAACCAGTGGTGGTGGTGGTATTACATTTGCTACTGGCACTGCTATTACCATTACTGTGTCATTTGTTTCTGATGGAACAAATTTATGGGAGACATCCAGAACTGGTACACTGTATTAATAAACATATCAGTAAACTGCGTTTAATAAACTGGCCACAGCACCTTCCCATAATAATGCCAGGCGAACCAATAGAGGTGCCTTGTGCCCATTTGGGAATTACATTCAGGACAGATTGGTATGATGTTTTCAGAACACATCATACCACCCTTTGCTTCAGCCAGGATATGACCTGCACTGAAGGACTCTACGCTAATCAGATTCATAGAGCATACGGGACACTGGACTTTCTCTAGAGACCCATGCGCCTTACGCCAAATTACACTCTTGAACCATTCAGGCACTGGTTCTTTCTTAGACTTACTTCCTGAACTAGCGTCTAGGGCCTTGTATTTCTCAGCGACCTTGTTGTTTGTTATCCTAGCTAGCTCTTTCAAGTCACAGAGTGAGGTAGCTGGCTCGGATGCAGTGATAAGTTGTTTCTCAGAGACTTCTTGTGTATCTTCTATATTATCTAAATCATCCATTGTAAAAGCAACCACGGGCGTTGCACTAAAGGTAGGCTGAGTCTTTTTCTCTGCGAGTTTAATTCCTAGAATGTAACCATTTTCTCTTGGAAATTTCTTTGCAGGTAGATGTGTATAAAGTGTTTGCTCTTTAATTCCGAGAGATTCTATAAGTTCAGATTCAAGAGTTCGCGCCTTAGGGTCTGAGTCATCGTAGTGCGCAGGAAGTTTCCATTTCTTCTGAACAGCAGCCATATATGTGTATATAAAAAAATTACTGGTATATACCATCAATTTTTACTTAGTGCTTACCATCAAGTCGACGACCCCTCCCGCTAAAGGGAACAACGCCACTAGCTAAAGGAACTAAAGGCGCTAAAGGCGCTATAGGCGCTATAGGCGCTATAGGGATAAATGGAGCGAACTCTTCTGCAACTGGAGCATTAGGAATTTCGGATAAAGGCTCAGACGCAGTCACAGACGTAGTCACAGGTGTAACAGGTCTGTCAAGAGCTCTCTCAAGCTCAACGCGAAGCTCTCCATCCGCCAGGCAGACTGAGTTAGGCGTAAGACTCTCAACCACAAACTGGTGCAGTTCAGGCAGAGATGGGTCAACAATGGCTGAAAGAATACCTTCTTGAATGACGCCCAGTTGATTCAGAGCTTCAGTTAATCCCTCTAGAAACATCGGCCCCTCCACGGTTGAGCCAGTCAATGGCTTAATCGTAATTGCCTCACCCTTTGGCAGTTGCTCAAGAATCGGCTCCATAATTATCTCCTCACCCTCAGAAAGTGTTAGGCGTTCAAATACCCAGGAGGGAATGAAAACTACATCCTCTGTGACATTATCGGTGTAGGGCCCCTCAATTGCAATGGCTAGAGTTTCACCGCGAATATTTGTCATATAGACAAAACAACGCGCAGAGTCATCCAGTTTTCTCACTGTATCTTGATAGAATCTTGTAGAGCAACGAATGCCCCACCAGGGTCCGGTGCCTTCAGAGCTAAAAGTATAAGGATATACAATTGGCATTTTGTAACGATAAATGCCAAGCGTATAGGTTCAATTTTTTCAGGTATTATTTTACTTGAGGGGGTTCAGAACTTTTCTCCACAGTTTAGTTTCTTTAGCGCATTTTTCTTTAGAACATTTCATAAATTTAGTATAAAGTTTTCTAGATTTTGCACCGTGCTTTTTAGAAAATGTATCAAGACAGTCAAAATTAGTAGTATTACATGTTTTATCTAGTTTATTTTCAAAAATCTGATTTTCTTTAACGTATTCTTTAGTTACTTTAGAACATTTTCTTGTTCTACATCGTGTAAGTTGTTTAAGGAGTTTCTTTTCTTTTTTATTAGCTGTAATATGATTTATGTATGAATTAGAAGTAATATTAACCATCTATTATATATGATTAAATAAGTTTTCCTGGCAGAATTTTTGTTGGCTTTTTTAGGCCAAGCCATATAAAAATCCTTTTTGCTGGCAGAATTTTTGTTAAAACTTTTTCTAAAAGCCTATTGGAGATTTGCCCTCCTTGCTTCCATTGCCTCTTGTTTATCATCAATATGGCATGTTGGGCAACCTTCAGGTTTCCGCACATCTGAAATATTTAGAACACGGTCAAATTGTGGAAGATGGAGGCGAATATCGCGCACAATGACAAGGCCCTTTAGGAATGCAACATTATTCATAAAATGTTCAACGTGAGTTTCAATTGGCAATGCCTCATCAACAAATGCTTGTGCAGCCTTGCGTGTCAGTATATAACAATGTGCGCCAATGAAATGGAGAATACGCTTGAAGGGACTTGCATCTTTACCAGTATCTACAGGTGTATGACTCCATCCTAGAATCCATGCATCCCATTTTAAAGGTAAATCCTTTGCACAATCTTTTACCATCATTGCAAAGGTTGCTGGTAACTGTGCATCATCCTCCATAATCAAGGCGTATTTTGCACCAGATTTTAGAAATGCCTGCCATACTTTTAAATGTGATAGGGATGCGCCAATGGCTCCTCGGCTATGAATTTCGTAGTGCGAACGTCTATATTCTGTAATGACTTGAACCCGGGTATTTACTCCTATGCGCGTATCGTCCTTAATATCTACAGAGAGTCCATGCACTGCTGGGATTCGTTCAACAGGGGGCATTGCAGCAAGGGCAAGCTGGCCCTCGAACATTTTTTTACGATCGGGTCGTTTATCTAAATTTATATAATAAACCTTGGTATCTGTGAGATCTTTCATCTCTCTAATCTAAGATAGAATTAGTGTACATGTGCTCTAAAAAGAAGAAAACACCGGAAATGTCTCTGTTTGATATCTTTGAGAGCTTGAATATAGAGCAATATAAAAAAACTATTTTACAGGAAAGATATTTGGAAGTATTGCATAATTTTCATCAGCGGTCGATTACTCTTGCATATATGTTTTATACTACGCGAATTATTATGACCGTTGGGAGTATCTTAGTTCCAGCATTTCTTTCCATCCAGGGGTCTACATTTCAAACGCAGATTTATTGGGCAACCTGGGTTCTGTCTCTCTCAGTGACAATTTCAAATGGCTTTATGACACTTTTCAAGATAGATAAGAAATATTTCTTCATTAATACTACTCTAGAGCTTTTACATTCAGAAGGTTGGCAGTATGTTGGTCTCAGTGGGAGGTATGCAGGCAAGGATGGTATTACTCCGACACATGAGAATCAGTTTCTTATCTTTTTTCATATGGCGGAAAAAATAAAGATGCGACAGGTTGAAGAGGAATACTGGAAATTCACCGATACTTCGGGTGTAGGAAATGCGACAAATTCAAAAACACCTTTAATAAGTCCGACACCTCTTGTGCAACAGGGTCAAATAAAAGCCCTACCAGAAGAACAAAAAGATGTAATTGAGCGCTGGGTGGGAGATATGAAATCAAATATGTTAGGATTACAGCCTAGGGCACAGAATATACTTAGCAAATTAGATGAGAGACAACTCTCTCCCGGAATTTCAGAACCTTCCACTGAAACCCCTGTGTCAATGCGACCCGAATTGCAGGCGTCCCCCATTGCCAAAACAATTCTCGTGCAGCTATCATCGGATACAGCCGATGCAAGCACCGCCACTGAATCCGAAAGAGAATATGAATTATCGTCAACGATACCTGAAAACACGTTCATTAAGGTCGTGCATGAAGAGTCCAATGTCGGGGGCGGAGCCAATACGCGACCTTGATGCATGGAATAAAAATAATAGTCTGAAGGAAACCCATAATTGTTTTACCTATTCCATGAATGTGGTTGATAAGGCCCTGATAAAGAAGTGCGAGGAAACCACTGATTGTGCAGTAGGATTCCATCAGCCAGGTTATGCATCTGGATATGGTCATTTTCCTGAAAAACACAGGAAGGGGTGTATAGAAATGGTTTCTCGAATGTGGGGAGATAATCCAGATGTTAAGTCAATAAAATTTCATCAGAGGTGTCCTGAAGGTACAAGTAAGATTGCTCTTATTATAGACCCTAATCGTGATTATCATTTTTTGAGACAGGATAAGGTTAAAAATGAGGAGGAAAATGGGACATGGTCACACAAGCCAGGTTCAATGAATGTTACGACGAAAGATTCCTCTGGTCGGCCTATATTAAGGCCAGACAGAGCTCTTTTCATTTACAAGGATAATAAAGAACCACTTGAATATACAAAATTCTGTGGATATTATTGCGTTCCTCGTGGAAAGCCCTTGTATCTAATGTCAGATGCACGGACTAAAGGCGGTTCTTTAGCAGCAGCTAAAGGCTGTTTTATCAACGATATTTCTTCTTCTCTAAAACCCACTCGCTACCAGCAGACCCGGAAGAAATCAAGGGATGTGAGCCGTCAGTAAGAATGCTTAGAGCTTCTGCAGCATCTATGCGATAAATTGGATTTGCACGAGTCAGACCTTTTATAATATTCTTAATCTTGGTTCCCTTTGATTTCCAGCCACTTGATTCAACAAAGGATGGAATTGTCATTTGGATTTCCAGGACTTGCAGAAGCATTGCTCCAATTGACCAAGCATCGAATCCCGGCCAATAGACTTTCCAACAGTGTAACCAGTCATGCTGTTGAAAACTCTTGGAATTCTTTGTCCACTGGAAAAGGTCATTAGACCAATACGATGGATTCACATCGCAGAGTGCAACTAGACGTTGAACTGCAGGCTTTTCTTTTTCCATCCCTTGAATGAGTTGCTGAAGTGGCATATCTGCATGGGTTCCTAGCATCAAGGTAACTTCAGGACTTTCAGTATCATGGTCAAAGGCAAACACTCTCCAGCGTGCCTTGAGATCATCGAGGGTCAGAGTATTTGGCTGAAAAGTAAACCCGAAATCAATAAGTTTTGGTGTATTTTGTTTATCAAAGAGAAAGTTCTGACCCCATATATCAAAGTGGCAGAGGTTATTTGTTACTAAGAATGCACCGCAGCCTAGAATTTCTTCGCAGAATCTGAAGAAATCGAAAAAATGTGGGTCGAGGTTAACTCGACTCAGGGGATACCCGCCCCATGGCATGAGAAGTTGCACTGAATTCTGGAGCTTATTCTTTTCTAAATAATCACAGTGTTGAATATCCTTATCATCTTGTTTAGATTTGGCACGAGGTGTGCAGCTTTCTAATTCTGAAATAATAGTGTAATCAGAAGAATGTGGTAGCTTCTTTAAAAGTTTGGCAATAGCTAATTCATTTTGGGCATCGACTTTGGATGTGATTTTTCCGACTAGATTAGAGTCAGTTGTATCTTTTATTTCTTTACCTCTCTTTTTACGACATTTTAACATAGGTTGGTAAATACATCCATAGGTTCCCTTACCGAGAATCCGGCCACCCCACATATCTAAATTAGGTAAAGTTTAATTGTAATAGAAAATACCTTAGATTAGGAGATGTCATGGGATGTATTATTATTTACAATAGTAATTATACTTTTCATTATTCTAGGATTAGATATTTGGAATCCACTTGCATATTTTAAGGAGGGATTTATGACAGGTCCCGGTGATAATCAATTCTTATTTGCATACTTTCCTCGTCGGGGAGATATTTCATTTGCCTTAGATGATTCTGCATATTATCAAGATAACCGTCATGTGATGGGATATGCAGATGTTCAGGGACTCGGTGTAAATCATGATTTCTGTAGAATGCTTGTTCCTAAGAAAAATTCAAAGGATGAATCTAGCATGTTCTTTGCATGTGCATTGGCTGGAACTGAAAATCTCGATTCCATAAGTTTCAGAACGCCAACTGTAAAGGATGGATTTCAAACAAGTCGTGATGACTATATGAGAGATTCAGATGATGATGGTAAATCAGATTACTGTGCGGTTGTAAGGGTCCCAGGTGGTGCATTTGAGCCTCAGTGTTATAGAGCTCTTACTACCTCATTTGATACTAAACAATATCTTGATACTAAGCCGCCAAAGGATATTGCAGATGTTATATATTTCTATGAGGGTATCATGTTCTGGTTTCGGTTTATTGATGATATGAAAGATTATGCTGAAAATCTCACAACATATATTTCAGGAAAAATAGAGATTGATGAATTTGATGTAAAGCTGATGCCATCTCAGTTTATGAATAGTGAGAAACATGATACCACTGATTTAAAAGACCGGATTGAAGTAACCGAGGGAATTAAATTCAATGGGACAAATCAGTTTATTCGCTTAGGTGATTCTCCAGACATGTCTTTTGGTAAGAAAATATCCTTACCCACCATGAAGGCCATAAGTTTCTGGGTGAAATTCGATGAATTTACGAATAATGCTCATATTATTGATTTTGGTAACGGTGCAGGAATGGATAATGTATTTATTGGTATTGTTGGACGAGGAGACCCTTCAATGAATGATGCTTCAACTCTAAGAAGAAATCCCTGTGATACATACGAGCAAGGGGGGCCTAAGAGTAAATCTGGGCCACAGTCCGTTGAAGTCATGACTCCCCAGGAATTAATGTTATCTACTGCGAATGTTGACAAATTTATCTATGATGCGGGAATTACATCAAAGGACTTGGATAGAATACGACCATTTAGCAATGATAACGCGGAAAAGGGAGATGCTCATACTAAATTTGCAACGCTGATTTATGAGGTCTGGAATGGAAAACTCCGAATGGAGCATATCAATGTTCTGAAGGCATTCAAGCTGAAAAAATGGACACATTGTTGTTTTACTACTGCGTCTAATGATGCGATACGCCCATCCTTACAAATCTATATTGATGGTGACATGGTGGCTGAGAAGGCAGGAACCCATTTACCTCAGAGTCCAAATACTACCAATAACTATCTTGGAAAGAATAATTGGATGTCAGATTCTTCGCAATATGAGAATAAACCCGAGTTATTCAAGGGGAGCCTTTTTGATGTTCGTGGATATATGCAACCCATGAGTCGCAAGAAAATAGAGAAAACGATTGAATGGGGTAAGGCACGGCTTGGACTTAAAAAATGATGATACCAAGGCGTATTTAACCTACGGACTGCCTAGAAGATCAACAACCTCCTCGGTATCATTTATTAGATACTTCTTCATAAATTCTCCGAGATGATCTATAATCTTTTTATTACCAGTTGCTATCTTAGCAAGTATTGATGGAAATGACTTGAAATAAAAGGTGACACCTTCACCCTTCATATGGATACCTATAAGCTCCTCCTTCTTAATAGCCATCATATGTTCATCGTATGCATTTAATGGCGATTTGCTAGCAACTTGAATAATATAACAATCACCCTTGGCCGTGATTTTCTGGAGATCCTGACTATAAAGATCAATCTGATTGGGCATACTATACCCTGGACCTAAATGAGCCTTCAATTTTCTATGCTGCCTAAAGAAATAATTCACTTTTTATTAAAAACAGAGGTTTTCTGGAATCTGATTCCCAGAAAACTGCTGGTGCAGAATTAAAAACAGAGATTTACATTTTCTGAACTGCCGCTTTTCCTGCATAATGTTTTACAGGATATTCCAGAGTTTTAAAAACAATGGAATTTGGATGCCACTGATGAAAATATCCGAATGCCCTTGAACGAAGAATCTGCTCGGGTTTAAAATTGCGATGCATTAAATTATCTTCTTCTCCCCAACTAATATTGTGTTGCCATCCTTCCACTGAACAATATGTTTCGGTTTTAATAAACATCATTCCATATCCAGTGTCTCTCCAGAATCCCTTCAAATGATCTGGTTGCGTAAAACTAAAACAAATTGGAAAATAGACTTTATCTTTTTCTAGAGCCTGTTTTGCCTGGTCAAAAATATGATGTTTTGTAAAGTACATATCTGCATCGCAGAAAAATAAGGAATCATGCCCTCTTTCCTTTGCAATCTCAGCAGCCAAGTGAAGCCCTGTTCCACGGCTAAATTGCCCTTTCTGTGTTTCTACCACAAAACGAATATGACCATCTAAGATTTGATGTGCAATATGGGAAACATTCACATCTGTGCTTTCATAATCTATGATAATAACAGTCCAATTATCATTTCCTGTTTTAATCATTCGTAGACTCATTAGGAGTTTTGGTAAGAGATTTAATGTGACCGTTGCATCCCGATTCAAGGTTGGGGGGAAATGTTCATCACATGGTGTATCTTGAATCTTAGATGCAATATGTTTATAAGTTTCTACGGGGTCCTCTTGATATACAACCAAATTGGAGCGATTCTTAACAACTATACATATTGCGAGGTCCATTATAGTGTAATCTTACACTGAGTTCTTAGATACTCATAGGCAAAAATAAATAATTCTAAAGAATAGAATGATTTATCTTTTACTTCTTACTACACTATTACTTAGTATTAAAGAATTGACAAATGTAACTGAAGAGCTAAGCTGGGAATTACTCTTTCAACTTATAGAAAGTGAACTTTAGTCTGAGACCAAGAGCCTTCTACGGAGCAATTCCGCTTCCACCACTGAAATCCGGCTTCAGACATCTCAGCCCATTTGGCTTCTGTCATTCCATAGACTATTTTATCAATCGCATCGGCCTTATCGCTAACACGAATCACATGAACGCCATCAATGAGTGGCTCTGCATAATTATCAATATCCACATCAGCTGTCACAATGGGCACAGTGCCCATGGCGAGAAGCTCGATTTCACGATTACACTTTGGTCCATATCCACGTAGGCAGAGACCATATTTTGCATTCTGTAATGCTTCCAGATATTCCTTAGGATTTAGCTCATAGGGCTCTTTTCCTTGCTTCATGGAGAATTTTGCACATGCGGAAGACCACATCTCAATAGCCTGCTTGCTTCTATATTCCGCTTGCACATCATTCTCAATACGACCAAAGAATACCATGGTATCCTTACGGTCATCATAGGATTTACGCTCAATTGCTGCCATTTCCTCCACTAGTCTAGGTTGGCGAGGCCAGAAAATCCAGGGCTTTGCCTCAGGCTTTTCAGAGTAGGGTGGATTACCGGCTAGGCAGAGCGTATATTTTTGCTCTGCAGCTGGAGCCTTCTCTAACCATGACCACGTGGGCCTATCATAGAGTAAGGTCGTCCCAACTTCACCAAGCCAGCATTGAGTTAGACTTGGGTCTTCTTTTCTTACGACGAGTCCCTTTTCTTCCCACAGGTCAATAAGCTCACGAAAGGAATCTCCCTTATGTCCAAAAAATCCGTGTTTCATTGATCTCGGTGGAGTTAGCACGGTTGGTGGTGCAGCAAGGGCCTCGGTTTGAATTATAAGAGGAATCGTATCTGTGATTTCAACTAAAATCTCTGTTTCTTCCTTCTTAACTGCCTCAATACCCTTGGGCGCCCATTTACTTACCTCCTTCTCCACAATCCTCTTGAATCCTTCAGCCGTTGAACGAGGATATTGGAGTAAGGTCCACTCTAGTCCTCCAGCTGCTGCCAAGTGCACTAGGGAATCGCTTGGCTCCCTCTCTTCCTGAAGCTCAAGGACCTTGCAGCCAACCGGCGCAAGCCAGAGCCATGCCCATGAGGGATTTTTAATATGTTTTACTGATGACGAGAGTATAACACGGGTAGCACCTGACAGTGCTTGAGCCCATACCTTTGCATCATTATTAGATGAAATGCACTTAACTTTGCCGAATTTCTTGGAAAGACGCTCTACCAAGTCCCCATTCATGTGATAGGCATCCTGGACAATTACGGTTATATCCATATCGCCTGCCACATCTGAAATCCACTTTCCATTCATGGCTTCTCTTAAGGCATCGATATCGGCCTTTACTGGTCGTGTGCCATGGCATGAGCGGCCTACTATGCTCTGAGCAAATGCCTGGGTTTGCTCTGAATATTCCAGAAGTCGACCCTGGGCCTTCTCCCATTTGAAGAGATGAATAGCCGCCAAGAGTCCATTTGTCTTCTTACACCAGAAGGATGCATTCGGAGTTTTCTTATTCTGTTGGACCACCTTGGACAAGTAGTGCAGAGTAAAAAGGGCAGGCTCCTCGAGCCATGCAGACTCTAGATGAAAGGCCATCATGGATTCTACACCATAGGATGCCATCAAGTGACTCAGCTTATTATCAGACCATGCACCTTTCTGAATATCAGTTGTGCCGACACAGATATCGGTATGCCTGTAGACTAGACCAGATGGACTCACAAATGCACCACCACTCATCGCAATTGGTCTATCCTGGCCTACTGGAGGTAAATATGTATTGAGTCCCTCAGCTGCCCACAGAAATGCTGGGTCACGATTCATTTGAGAACAGAACATTGCAAGATGCTTGCTTGTAGTCGCTTTTAGAGGTCTATCTAGGGGCTCATATATGGTGGGCTCACCGGCCCATCCTTCCCAAGATAGTAGTGGATGTAATTCGTGAATTCCTGTAGGCTCAACAAACATGTAGACAGAACAATCTACAATATCTGTTTTCTCATATGTCCTAAACTCAGATTTGTGAACATGGATTGTCTGAATATTCATTGCTGGATTTACAATCTTGAATTTATTTCTTAAGAATTCAACAAGAATGGCATTATCACAACCAGCCTTACCAAAGGGAATATTAAATGCACTTAAATTCCATGTTCTTGCTAGAACACTGTTACTGTGAATTAACCACGTATCTTGAGAATCATTGCGAGGACCAAATATTGTTGGACCTTTTGCATCTTTACCTTCTTCCCAGCGTAGTAGGGCTACAAAGGTATCTGCAAGATTTACAGACCATATGGCCCTCCATGTCTCATTAAAATAAATATCGGCATTTGCAAAGGCAACCAGAGAATTTGCGCCAATGAGATTCTGAATTGTATCAATGCAGTGTGCGTAGGTTAGACGAGATTTGAGAGGAATCTGTTTTATTTTTTTCTTAGGGTCGGCAGGAATTGCTAAATTCGTAGATTCTACAAAAAGAATGATTTGGTCAATAAAATCACATGCCAGATTCATTTCCAGGCACGTTTTCAGTTCTTTTTCACGGGTTTTGTCTGCAGGTTTATATAATTGTTGGATTAAAACAAGGGGCTCTGGTGCCGCATGCTCAGAAAACACTGATAGTTTTAAATCAGAGAATGTGAGTTTCTGGAGCCTCGTGTGGTTACTTGTTAGGCCAAGCCCAATTAATCGGTTATATCTGAAAATAATGGTTGCACACATGATTGCATCTTCAAGTGTTCCATCCCATGGCGCACCGAGAAAAGGATACATGGATTCGAATTCTTCTAGGCAGATTACATTGCCAAGAGTAGAAACATCGAAATTCTGAGAACTTAGAGTCTTAATTGCTTTCAGGGATACTAGAATAAAACGGACATTCTTGGCTTTCTGTGTTTGCAACCAGAGATTTGCTTCAGATGATTCTTCAGTTAAAAGAACAATGTCAGGATTCCATGAGAGAAATCCAGGAGTTACAGAACTTACTAGAATATCCCAGCGTTTCCAGCGGTTCATATCCTGGGAATAAGGCTCTTTCATCCATGTCAAGGTCTTCGAATCTTTCCAGATGGATGCATCGGAATTCATAATACGAATTGGCTTACCATTTTTTGGATTCGTGGCAAGCATCTATATATAGATACTTGTCAAGAGTTTAGATAACCTATAGGGACTTCGCCTGTGCCATATCCTAAGAACAATTAAAATAGATTTCCATATGTTGTCCAGTGAAATAGTGTAGCATTAGAATCACCTCGAGCTGTAAAATTACTCGCAGTAACTCCAGAAAAACTTATGGGAATAAAGATTGCACTTGCGCCCCTTGCGTATGTTAGTTGAATTATATAATTAGAATTTACATATGGCATATTTAATGTGATTAAGGCTGAGGTAGAAGATAAGCTACCTGAACCATATTGAATAAAAGGTTGTCGATTACCTGAAAGATTTACAGTAGAAGTATACAGAATATTTGTGAAAAAATTCGCGGATGTAGTTGTTGATAAACTGCTTGTAAATGTTAATGTGGTAACGGTTGGTCCAAGGGCCGTAGAAAAACTAGAAAGTGCCTGACCAAGTTGAGGAACTTGAACGGTTGGTCCAAGGGCAGTAGAAAAACTAGAAAGTGCCTGATTAAGTTGAGGAACACGAACAGTTGGTCCAAGGGCGGTAGAAAAACTAGAAAGTGTAGTATAAATAAATGTAGAAAAAGGTGAATTAAATGTATTAATTGCACTAGTCATAGTTGTATTTACAGAATTCATATTTGTTAGTAAGGATGAAAGGCTGGAAATTGCATCATTTGGAGAATATAGAAAGAGTTCATTTGTTTCAGCATTAGTTGAAACACTAAGTCTGCCACTGCCATTTATAGTGAAGGCATTATTGAATTGTCCAGTTACAGTATCAAATGAGTTAATTGAACTTTGCCCTGGAACGTTTACTTTACCAAATGATTTAGAATATAGTGTTACTTCTTGAGAACCAGTTGGAATAAGACCAATATTTGAATTATCGAATATGGAAAATCGTGTATTACCAGGTGAAGAATTAAACGTAGCTGCAGTTGTAGCAAAGGTATTAAATGCAAGACCTGCATTAATAGAATCTAAACTTGTCCATAGTGTTCCTCCTACACCATCTGTAGTTAGAACCGTATTTGCTGGTAGAACACTATTATTATTTCCTTTTGCATAAATTTTTCTTACACTCAATATATCTACATCAAGGCTAGTCATTCTAATCTAGAGTATAATATTTCAATATTTTGCCACATACTTAATACTAGGGCGTAGTAAATGGCAAATCAGATTTCCTTTTCTAAGTGTAGATGCCTGGTCAAGGAGGATTACTACAATTAGTTGCACATGGAAAACAGGATATATTTCTTACTGGAAATCCTCAAATGACCTGGTTTAAAATGGTGTATCGACGTTATACAAATTTTGCAATTGAAAGTCAGCCCATGTATTTTGATGGAACACCCGATTTTGGTAAACGTATTACATGCTTGGTTCCACGTCGGGGGGATCTTCTCAGTCAGGTTATTTTAGAAGTTACTTTACCGGCGCTTAAATTAACTACGGAAGACCCTGTTTCTTATGTGAATTCAATTGGCCATGCACTTATCCAGGAAATTAGTATTGAAATTGGTGAGCAGCAGATTGACCGACAGACTGGCGAATGGATGGAAATCTGCTCTACTTATACAACACCATATGACAAACAGACTGGATTCAACACAATGATTGGCAAGATGGATGGGTTTGTAGAACCAAATATTTTTGGACCTCGGAAATTGTACATTCCCCTCCGATTCTGGTTCTGCAGAAACCCTGGGTTAGCCTTACCACTTATTGCATTACAATATCACCCAATTCGAATTAATTTAACCCTAAGACCCTTACATCAATTATTTTATTCCTCTGGGCTTTCTGGACCTCTGTGTAGCACTCTTGAAGTAAAGCCAGCGTCAATTACGGATTTAATGTTATGGGGTGATTATATTTATTTAGATTCTGAAGAACGCCGGCGGTTTGTTAGCTCAGCCCACGAATACTTAATTGAACAAATTCAATATACATCACCCTTATCTATATCTTCCGGTTCTACTTCAGCAAGTTTACGTATAGAATTTAATCATCCATTAAGAGAATTATTTTGGTTTATTCAACGCTCTGATATGACACGATTTCATGAGTTTTTTAATTATAGTTCACTTGGTCTTTATGAGCAAGGAACCCGTCAGGATATTTTACAAGATGCTGTTTTACAGTTAGATGGTTTTGATAGATTTCAACTGCGAGATGCTAAATATTTTAGTCTAGTTCAACCATGGCAATATCATAAGATTATACCTAATAATTTTTATACTTATTCTTATAGTTTTGCTCTTGACCCAGAATCAGTTCAACCATGTGGATCATTAAATGCAAGTCGCATGGATTCGATTGTCTTACAGGTAAATTTAGTTCCTGAAGTTGTAACCCAGAATAATGTATTTGATTCTAGTGGTAATACGCCCTGTCCACCAACCTTCTATGCACGAGTATATGCTATAAATCATAATGTGCTAAGGATTGCAGATGGCTTTGGAGGGGTTCTTTTTACTATTTAATTGAATTATAAACATTAGAAGCTTAATGCTGGATGCAAAAATTACACAAGGATCATACTGGGGAGGAGCACAAATTCCCTATTGGTTATACTTAATTCTTGCGATTGTACCCTTTACTGGATTTGGAATTGACCATCTTGTTTTACGAAGTCCCATTACTGCTATTCTAAAACTTTTAAGTATAATACCACTATTTGGCTTTTGGTATTTCTATGATATAGCACAAGTAACTGGAGAACGTACATTTATTGAGAAATATGGCTTAGGAATACCATTCTATGGGCCGATTGGAATTGGGGCAGGTATGTTTAGTGGGACTAGTGGAATTGGGGAGGCTCCTAGTGAAACTCCTAGGCCCTGGATGTTTGTGTTATATGCATTAACTACCTTAATCTTTATAGCATTTCCAGTAAATAAGTTTATTATAGGCGATTATACATATGGATTTATTCAATTATGGTCATTACTATTTGTATTACCTGCAATTGCAATTAGTGCATATGATATCTATAATCTTTTATTTAATACTAGGAGTCTCCTTGAAGATGGACCTGCTCGATTCCCTATTATCCCGGCATTCATAATAGGAAAAAACTTTGATGAAACTGTATTAGGTCCTAAAAAGAATGGAGTAGAAAAGTCTCAATCCTTTGGAATAGCTGGTAAAATAGCAGAAATTGTGGCGGTTCAAGGAACTAAGCGTGCTGTAGATTCAGTGATTGAACCTGTAAAAGCAGTTGGCTCAGTGGTTGAAGGTGCTGCTGCAGTGGCTACTTCAGCAGAACAAGCCGCCCTTGCTACAACCGAAAGTATTAAGGATGGTGCAAGGGCAACTGAAAGTCTGTTTAATTTAGTTTCAACCTTACCAGATACACTTAATAAGGTAGTTGCCGACTTACCAGATAAGTTGGCTAAACAAGCCCTAGGAAAGGCGGGGTTACCACAATCTGGCGGTGCTATACACTCTAGTTCTTCTATATCCACGACAACAATTGCCTTATTATTAAGTGTTGCGGCTATGGCATTCAGTGGTTACGTATTTTACATCTATAAAAATACTTATAGAAAACCAGAAAAATCTGATGATCCCCCTAGAAACCCAAGAGCAGTTCGAGGCTCTTTTGAACGTAGGGAATAAGAATCCCCAGCAGGTAGTTGTCTACTTTACAGCATCGTGGTGTGGGGCCTGCACAAGGTTAAATCACTCAGAAATTCAGGCTTCTAATCCAAATATTGTTTGGTATAAGTGTGATATTGACCAGAATAAGTATACCCTGGGTTACTGTGGACTCCAGCAAATTCCATCCTTTGCTATTATAAAGAATTCTAAGTTCTTTGGAAAATTTACAAGCTCTGATACGGCGGTAGTGATTCAAACATTAAATGATGTATTTAATTAGTAATGCGAGATATGTATGATATATGCATAATAGGAGCCGGCATAGCTGGCCTGTATTGTGCAAGAGAACTTCAACGAAAAATGCCCAAGGCCAAGATTTGCATCTTAGAAAAATATAAGCAAATTGGTGGTCGCACTTATACATATCATACCAAGGTAAATGGCATGGATATATCGTGGGAGGCAGGGGCAGGACGAATTCATAAGAGCCATCACCAAGTCTTGGCCTTATTAAAAGAATATGGAATTGATACCATTCCTATTGGAGGCAAGATAGATTGGAGGACGACTAAAACTCCTGGAGTTGCAGAATCAATTGATTTCTTGCAGCTCTTTGAAAATATGGGTATACCGCAACTCCCTGATGAAACCCTAGAATCTATGACTGTAAAACAGATTCTTGAGAAAACCATGGGTGCCAAAAAAACACAAGATTTAATGGACCGCTATGAATATCGTTCAGAATTAGATACTCTAAGGGCTTCAAATGCACTCTATTCTCTTTATCACGAATTAGGTTCACATGATGGGTTCTGTGTATTAAAAGGTGGGTTTTCTCTGTTAATTGAAAAAATAAAGGCAGATATTCCAAGGGTGGATTTTTTATTGGAGCACGAAATGCTGGATATTAAGAAAGAAGATTCCTATGTAGTATTAGTAAAATCTAAGAAACCTATTCACGCAAAAAAGGTAATTGTAGCAATTCCACGCAATGATTTAGCAGAAATACCATGTTTTAAGGGCCTTCCAATTCTAGAGCAGGTAAAAATGAGACCTCTGGTTCGTATGTATGCTGTGTTTCCTTTGGTACCAGACGGTGCCTGGTTTGCAGGAATGAATAAATTTGTCTGCGATTTACCAATTCGCTACGTTATACCAATGGATTCGAGTAAGGGAACCATTATGATTTCTTACACCGATGGCCCAGAAGCAGAGCAGTGGATTGCAAAAGCAAAGAAAAGTGAAACTGTAGTTCAGAAAGAAGTAATGGCTCAAATCCGTTCTCTGTTTCCAGGCCAGAAAATTCCAGAACCTCTGTTTTTTAAGATTCACCCTTGGTCTGATGGTTGTTCATATTGGGTTCCAGGGCCCACTGGGCCCTATGATTTTAATTTGGTCTCTAAGGCATCGGTAAAACCTTTACCTGATATGCCAGATATCTATATGTGCAATGAATCGTGGGCCTATGCACAGGCGTGGGTGAAATGCTCCATTGATCAGGCCCAGAAAGTAATTGATTTATTTTAAGGGCGCTTGGTAGGATGAAGACGCGTAAACTATTTGCACCATACAAATACTTTGCAGGTCTCTCACAGAGAAAACGAACACAGAGAAAGAAGGAAATTAAGAAATTCGGTGCTAGGTCCTGGAAGAACCCAAAGGCTTACCTAGGATTTAAGACTGACCGAGGTATTAAGACGCGTAAATCTAGTTACACGGCATCTTGGAATAGAAAATTTCCTAATGTGAAATCCTTAGAGGATAGAGCCAAGGTCACCGGTGTTCCCTTGCGCTTTATAAAGGAATCATATAATCGCGGTATGGCGGCATGGCGAACTGGACATAGACCCGGTGCAACTCAACAGCAATGGGGCTATGCACGTGTTAGTTCATTTCTCTTATGCGGTAAGACATTTCACACTACCGATTCTGATTTAGCCAGAAAGGCTAAGGGCACTGCTTCTGCAAGGGCTTGGTGGAAAAAACAGGGGTGTTGAAAGCTAAAAATTGAACTTAGCATCGCAAACAAACATATCAAGTATAATGGATATATTTGATACGTTTGTAGAAAAGGGGAAGATACATATTCGCTATCAGAAAATAGGTCCTCGTGCTCTAACCATCATAGAGGGTCTTGATGATGATTTAGACCAAAAGCGTATTGCAAAGGCAATGGCAAAAGGATTTAGTTGCTCTACATCGGTTCATCAGAATAAGCAGGGTAATGATGTTATTCAGCTGCAGGGAGACCAGAGGGAAATTATTATAGAGTGGTTGCTTGCAAATGAGATTTTAACAGAAAAGGAAAAGAAAGAGCGCGTGATTGTGCATGGTGGTTAAAACTAACGCATACTAACGCATACTAACGCAGTGCACTATTTGCCAATTCATCGACCATATGATTAAATTTCCATGGAAACATGTGTTGTGAGTCGCCGCCCTTATGCCCCTTGAGCCACTTGTATTCAACCTTGAATCCTAGATTCTGTGTTTTTTCTACTAAAACGCGAATTAAATCAAGATGTTGAATTTCACCACCTTGTTTTTTCCAACCTCTGCTTTTCCATGTGGGTCCCCAAACAGATGCACAATTTATTGAATACTGGCTATCAGACCAAATCTGTATTTTTTTCAGTGAGTTATCTTGGGCAATCTTTTTCTCTGCAACTTCTAAGCCTCTCAATAAAGCAGTTAGTTCTGCACGCTGATTGGTCTGTGATTCAGATAAAGGAATCGCCCCTGAGAATCTATCTAGAACTATATAGCCATCATCAGAAACAAGAAGAGCTCCCCATGCTGCATTAGCATTACGTTTACCATTATTTGGACAAGCCCCATCAGTAAAGATATGAAGAAGTTTCTCTGAACGTATATTGGATTCTACTTTAATTGCTTGACTCTCATGTTGAACTAAAAATTCATCAAGAGGGCCAGATATCCGGAATGTTCTTAATTTACGTATCATACCTATAATAATTAGATGTATAAAACATTTCTTCAAGTTTTATACGTATTTTTTTCTTCTATTAAGTTTTCTCCTTGTATTTCGTTTCTTAGAGCGTCTACCACCTTTTTTATATTTTTCATTATAAAATCTTTTATATTTTGTGTATAAATTATCAGGGAAAGCTTTTCCATTTTCAGGATTTATAGCAGTATAAGGTTCACCTGTTAGTGGATTAATTAATTCTTGAGGATGAATTTTTGCTTGACATCCTGGTGCTTTTATACATCTACCAAGTTCACTTTTGTCATTTAACTGTGCACTTATATTATTAAGCAATGATACAACTGAACACTCATGTTCTTGAATTGACCCGTCTGGTTGTCTGTGGGAAAAATGAACAAAATCATTAAACTCTTCATAGCTTACCTCATTCATTTTTGGCTCATCATAATGAACTAATTTGCTAGGTGTCCCATTAAAGGGAATATTTGGCGCGTCCTCTTCAGCGGGCCTATCAGCTTCTCCTGGAAATACATCAAAATTTACTGGCCAAATTCCAGAAGAAATTGCCTCTACTGCTTGAGCCTTGCGCTCTGGATTTAATTCACCACGTGTTCCAGGTCCACCTTCAGTTCCAATAGGAGCATCCCACACATATTCTACTAATTGTTTTATTGCTTCGGCGACTGAAATTTCACCAACGCGGCTCTGGAGAGCAATTGATTTTTCGAGATATGCTATATACCTCATTACACATTCTATACTACCACCCCCACCTCCATTTATACATGCGTCATCAGTTTTTCTTGTTATTCCTGCTCCAGGTATTCCTTTGGGATTAGGGTTATTATGATTATGTAATTTAAAATGAACAGAGCCATGCATAAAATCAAGTATTCTACCACATATATTGCACCAATGAATATTCCCTTGTTCATCTTTATATTTTTCATAAAGTTCACGGTGATATACTTTAGATTCTGTAGAACAATTATGCTTAAATTCAATACAACCACTTGTTTTTTCTCTAATCGCTAGACACACTGGGCAAAAGGTTTTAATAACTAATTGCGCAGGGTCTAGTCCTATAACTCCCGAGCAAATTGCCTGAATTGTAGATTTTGCTTGTCCAGCCCATGGTACTCTTTCAGGCGCTAGTCTAGAACTACTGGCTAATACTGGTAGACTACCTTCTAAAACTTCTACTGGCCTAACTTGCCCTTCTCTAGCTAGAGAATGAGGTAGAGCTCTATGACTGGATGATAATAATCGTCCTGGAGTACGAGCCCTAGAAAGAGGACCAGGCGGTGATTGCCCTTGAGGGGGCTGAGCCCTAGGATACTGTTGAAATGAAGGTGAGTGACTTTGAGGGGGCTGAGCTCTAGGATACTGTTGAAATGAAGGTGATTGGCCTAGCGAGCCCTGAAGTCTAGGATACTGTTGAAATGAAGGTGATTGGCCTAGCGAGCCCTGAAGTCTAGGATACTGTTGAAATGAAGGTGATTGCCCTTGAAGGGGCTGGGGTCTAGGATACTGTTGAAATGAAGGTGCTTGCCCTTGAAGGGGCTGGGGTCTAGGATACTGTTGAAATGCAGGTGTTTGGCCTTGAGGGGGCTGAAGTCTAGCATATTGTTGAAGTCCAAGTGCTGGTTGACTAGAAGTTATTTGTTGAGCTAGATTCTTAGGAGCTCCAGCCACTGTATTTCTAAGCCTACGTGTAAACTTTCCTGACATATCTATTATAACCATATATTTCTTACTATAATCTAAATGCATATACCCGTATCATATCAATTATTTCATTTCCTTAGTCATAGTTAGAATATGCTGGATCACCACATTATCTTAAATATCTTTCATATCTTCTTTGTCAGTCCCTTGCTTATATATGTAGGCATCCAGAGGTCCGGATCTCCGGAGTGGCTTTATAAGTCCCTTATTATATTAGCTATCTTTATCTTTGCATATCATCTGTTTAGACTATATACTAAATGGATAAAAGGTTCTGCAAGTTTATGGGTAAATTTAATCCATATTTTAATGGTTGCACCTGTGCTATTTATAATTGGCTATTATGGTAAAGAAACAACGCGGGCATTCTTTGAAGCAACCTTACTTTTAGGTTTTGCTGCACTTGGCTACAATATTTATAATTTATTTATACAAGTTACTACAGTTACGGGTGATTCCACTTAATTATAATATCATGACAATAACTATAATAATTCCTAGAATGACAAGAATAATAGAACAAACCAAATTATTAACATATTGTTTCTTTTTATGAATAATGATTAAATTAGATGTTGATGATTTATCAGCTATGATGGGTGTAGGAACTTTGGGTAGCGCAACAATAACATTGCTTATAGTTTCTTTAGGAATAATCGCAGGTAAAGCTGCAGGTAAAACCACAGGTTCAATAATCCTTAATTGCACATCTGAAACCTTTGTTTCCATTACTTGTTATAAATGTGAAAAAATATAGATTGAATTGCTTAAACCGAATAAATCACATATATATATAATGTCTCTGAATAAATATTTATTAGAGCGTGGAATTCGTGATCTTGAAGGAAATATATCCGAAGTTCCTGCTCAACAAGTGGAATTAGTATTTTTTTCTAAAAGTGTTAAAACTGCATTAGAAATTGGATTTAATGCAGGTCATTCGGCAGAAATCATGTTAGAGAATAATCCTGAATTAAACCTCATTTCCTTTGACCTTGGAGATCACGAATATTCACTTGTTGGAAAGCAATTTATTGATATGAAATATCCAGGAAGGCATACATTAATTATTGGAGATAGCAGGATATCAATTCCTAAGTTTATCAAGGACTTCCCTGGAAAAACCTTTGATTTACTTTTTATTGATGGTGGTCATGAATACGAGGTTGCTAAGGCAGATTTAGAAAACTGTAAGCATCTTGCGCATAAAGAAAGTTTATTTATCCTTGATGATACTGTAATGCATCCAGATAATATAATTCATGAATATAATATTGGTCCAAATAGGGCTTTAATTGAATTAAATAAGGAACAAAAAATATATGATGTAAGGTCCATTGATTTTTCATCAGGAAGGGGAATGTCGGTTGGTAAATATAATTTAGATAATTTTTAACTTCTCCTTGAATTCGGTATTAGCCTTCATGTGGTCCATAGCATGATAGAGAATTGCAGGATACGAATTAAACTCTCGCTTGCACTCAAGGCAGGTGTGAATCTTAGAATCCTTCTTCTTTTCAATTAGTGGCTCAATCGACTTTTTCAAGTGATTCCGCGCAATGTGTATTCTACAGTGCTCTTTTTTGATGAATGTAATAGAACAATCATCAAATGGGCATTTAATCTCTGCAAGTGGCTCCTTAGAATGATTCAGTTTTACGTGGTCATCAAGGGCATATTTTTGATAGAATTTCTTTGAGCATATCTTGCATTCATAGTCAGGTTTTCCCTCATGCTTCTTCATATGATAATGCATTGTATTTTGCTTCTCCTTTATTTCAGAGCAAATCGTGCAAACATAGAATCCTTGCTCATTTGTCTTATATTCGTATACCATGTGCTTGCTTTCGAAATTTCATGCAGCGGCTTCAATTTTTTAGGGTCAAACTGCTAAAGCTTAATTGCCAGTTGGCCGTGTATCTGCACACTTTCCAGAATCACACTTAAATCTCATTGGACAATCGGAATCTTTCTGACAGACAGAAACATTAAATGCTTCAAGTCTTACAGGACGTTTTTGATAAGATAAAAATAGAACAAATACTATTCCGATAACTAATAGTAAAGAGGTTATATATACTCCCTTCATCTAACTATTCAATATATTTTTATCTATATTTAATAGTATAAGGTCCATCAGGTGCTACTTTAGCATAATAACCTTCAGGTGATACTGTTAGTGGTCCTTGTAATGTATTATTATAATTGAATGGTGGTTTACCAACAACCGAAAACCACGATGGCATCACATAATCACAGACTTGAACCTTAGTAGAATCGGAAGTTATAATAGTATATGATTGTCTATTTACTGCGTCGCTTACTTCTGCAATAAAAGGGAATTCTCCACTAATTTCAGTTCCGTTAATGAGCCTTGGGCGTATTAGGAGCGTGCTTAGATTTACTAAGTAGAGTTTATTTAGTCCTTGCTTTACTAGCATTTCCAGTAATTCATGAGATGCTACTCTTGATACACTTATACCGTCGGTTCCAGTTGGATATAATATACCATTAGGTGACGGGGTTGTGCCAGTTGGTAATGGCGTAGTTACTACTGGAATTATAACATTCACACATATGTATGCTTTTATGGTTCCGTCTGCAGCTGGAGGCATCTGATATCCATTTGCCCTTCCTGGAGTTGTAAATTGACTATCGCTCGTTAAAATTAGTTGATAAGAACCGGAAGGTGGAGATACTGACCGGGCAACGATAACTGGTTTAATAGACCAATCATCGCAAAAAGTGGCGAGTTGTGTATTTAATGCTTCAACAATTCTATTGCATTGATCATCTGATACTACACCATTTGAGCTATTTACCAAATATACCATGTTAACAAACACTCGGGGAATATCACATGGTTTAGAACTAATATCCTTTTTATAGGTATAATCATCTTCTTCATCATTGAAGAATTGTAGAAACCAGTTCGAGTTCTTTGACATATCTATTAGGCTTAAATATTGTTTTACATTCTAATTTATGGATTTAGAACCAGAAGATGCATTTATTTCATTATCAACCCTCGAAGCCTACATTGAAAAGCATCCAGAAGATGCAGAAAAATGGCTAGATTTTTTACCTACCGCTTTTAAATTAGCTATGACTCCACGACAAACTATATATGCGCGTTCATCTAGAGATCCACCTGCAGCAGAATTACTAGAGCCACACATAAATATAATAACTCCAAATACAGAAACTCCTATTGAACATTATCTTGATGGATGCTTGGTGTGTAAGAAAACGTGGACATCAACCGATGGAGTTCCTACTACTACCTTAATTTGTGGACACACGTATCATACTGTGTGCTACATGTATCAATATTATGAAAATGATGCCACAAGGTGTATAGTTCAAGATTGTGATATAGATACATGGGAATATATTAGAACAATTTATAGAAATAAAAGGAATCGAAAAAATAGGGCAGAAAATATCTTATTACAGTCCTTTAAAAAGAGAGTTGATTTCAAGCACGATATTAAACAGCTAAAAGAAAATATTTCTGAATTTAATAAGGCACAGGGAAGAATTGAGGCATTAATAAAAAATGCAAGGAGGGACCTTATTCATAAACATATATTTTCAATAAATCATTTACAGGGAGATATGAATACCGTAGTAAAAGATTTACAAGGGACACAAGAAATGTTAAATTATAAGTCATCAATACGGAACTTTAGAAAACGTGCAGCCAGCATATTTAGAAAATATCATACCTCATTTAGAGAATTAAATACCAGTGGAATTATAAAATGCTCATGGAGGGTAAGAGGTGTATTAGAGCGTCATAGAGCCCTTGGATTCTATAAATTAGGCTGC
>Ga0136644_10000390_pt1 | contig 35123 bp, 37 predicted proteins | sample C_130820_EF_Meta_FD_94780 | JGI IMG/M metagenome (GOLD analysis project Ga0136644, IMG submission 94780) | Freshwater microbial communities from Lake Croche, Canada to study carbon cycling - C_130820_EF_MetaG (v2) (version 2) | ecosystem: Environmental > Aquatic > Freshwater > Lake | place...
CGTGTATCACAAGACCCTTGTGAAGAATAGCCTCGCCCCTTTTTTGCCAGTATACCAGACGCCTATCAAGGTCTGCCTCTTTGGAGGGGGGGAGGGGGCCACGGCGGCTCACCTTCTCCAGAGTCGGCTGCCGATTGAATCGGTGCGGATGATTGAGTGGGACCAAGAGGTGGTGGACCTGTTTCGAACTCGATTTCGGTCGTGGTCAACCCTGCCTGGGGTTCCTTCAGCCTGGGACAGTCCTCGACTGCATTTAGAGCACGAGGACGCGTTTGTAGTTTGTAACGAGGCACACGAGGGCGAGTATGGGCTTGTTCTCGTGGACCTGTTTGATGTGGACGAAGAGTCTGTCGAAACGATGGAGGACTTTGTTCGGAAAACGGCGGGCTGGTCGTCTGCCTCGTATGGGATGTATGTGACCACGCACAGTCCGTTCGTGAAGCCGAGCGATAAGGTGCTCCGACGGCTCCGAACCGCCCTGGCTTCGCAGGGGTTTCGAGTCCGACTCGTCACCGAATATGTGCCCTCGTTCCACGGATATGCCGTGTTTTTGTATGGGACACGTGACGGTATAAATTGTGAATAAGAAGGGGGCAAATAAATTCTTAAAGGTACCGTTAAGAATATAATTACGCCCCCTACAAATTGTAGGGGGCGTAATTTTATACTAAGCGGTATAGTATATGAGCGACACTGAGCTTTGTAAAATCGGTGTATCCTATCTCGTCGACAAGTGTCCTGCCATTAATCATTCCTATACTCCACACTATCATTCTCTTCTGAAGGACCTGCGCCCTTCCACAAAACTTTTACTCGAAATTGGAATCGGAAACATCCCACTTATGAAAGGACTTACAGGTCATACCTATAGGCCGGGTGCTTCTATACGAATGTGGCGAGACTACTTTCCGAATGCTACCATTGTCGGATGCGATATATTACACTCTGTCCTTTTTGAAGAGGACAGAATCAAAACATTCCAAGTCGATCAGAGCAGCATCGAATCCTTGAGCAACCTCATGAAGACTGTACAAATGATTCAGCCCTATGCGGATATTATTCTTGACGATGGGTCTCATCAGGAGAATCATATGGTAACCTCGTTCAAAACACTATGGAAGTTGGTGAGACCCGGTGGAGGCATCTACATTATCGAAGATATTGACCGGTCATTCTTCAATAGAATAGTCAATTTACCGTCCGAGGCCGGATTTACAGATACCGAATGTATCAAGGTCTATCAAGGAATGGCGCATAAATCGGCTGATAATTTCGTAGCATTTCGCAAATTATAATATTATTTCCCGTTCGAATCGGATAGGGAATAACAAGGACCCGATTCTTCTTCAGGGACCTTGTTCAACACCACCTTGTGATTGTATAGGGCGGCGGTTTTCTCCGTAATCTGCTGGGTCTTCGCAGCCTGCTCTGCGACTGGCTCCTTCTGGGCAGAACCAAACAGGCCCGCATCCTGCCGTTCTCGTTCTGCCAGAAGGTTTCGGAGAGCCGCCGACTGCTGCTTGGCCACCTCGGGATTCGTCGGCCGATAGGACGAGGCCCCGTGTCCGTCAAAGCGTCGCATTCCACAGACTCCCGTTCTGCAGGCCATGACTGATTCTGCCCAAGAGAAAAATTGATAGTAGGGTCGCACTCTTAAAGGGTGCGACCCTCCTCTCTATAAATCCACGCTATGGCTACCACAACCACACCCAATACAACCACAACCACCGCAGCAATTCAAGGCACTCTTGTCACAAAGGACTACAAGACCTTCCACATCCACGATGAACACGAACAGGTGATTCACACCTTTGAGGGGGCGGCCAAGGCCGGTCGCTGCCTTCTCGGAGATACGGTCAGCCTCCCCGAAGGTGCCGACACGCTCACGCTGGTCAATCGGTCCTACCATCCCACCCTGGCCGGGTACCTCGAACTCGACAGCAAGACCACGTACGGTCGCACGAACCGAAACGCCCCCCTCTACCTCTTTGTCCCTCTCCACACGGCCTACCCCTGTATGTTTGTCTCGAGCACAGAACGAGACCGCAGCCGCAAACAGGTGGCCACCGTCCAACTCCTCGACTGGCCCACCTCCTCGACCTTTCCCCGAGGCTCTCTCGTGGCCCTTCTGGGTCCCGCCGGAACACTCGCCGCAGAAGAAGAGGCCCTCTTGATAAACGCCTGCCCCTGGAAATCTCTGACCAAGGGCCTCGACATTCTGGAGGACGACGTGCCAGCGGGCGGGCGTCTGAAACTCAAAGGGACGACCTTTCACGTCGACCCCGCCGGCTGTCGGGACGTGGACGACGTCATCACCTTGGAGCCCGTCGAAGGCACCGAACAGCAGGTCTACATTACGATTAGCGATGTGGCCTCCTGCGTAGAGGAAATGGGGGCCGTGGACCTCATGGCCGCCCAGAAGGGATGTACCCTCTACAGGGACGGCGAGGCCGTGCGACCCATGCTCCCCCCTTCCTATTCGGAACTCTATTGCTCTCTCGTGCCGGGCCAACCCAAACGGGGAGTCAGCCTCGGTTTCCGATACGATACGGCGACTCGAACGGTCGACCCCGCCTCGACGACCTGGGCCGAGACCGAGGTCGTGGTCGACAAGAGTTATGCCTACGAGACGTTTGTCGGAGAGGACGCCGACCGAGTGCGGGACATTGCGGTGGCCCTGGACCCGGCTACGGACCCTGCGGACTCCCACGATTGGATTGCCACCTTGATGAAGCACTACAACAAGGCGGCGGGGGCTCTTCTGAAGGAGGTCGGGGTCGGCCTTCTGAGGCGGCACAGCGCTCCTCACCAAGAACGCCTCGCCAAATACGCACAGTGGAATCCAACTCTTGCCAAACTCGCCCAGTCGTCGGCCGAGTACTGCCCTGCCTCGGACGCCGACGTGGCGCACTGGGGGCTCGGCGCCGCCGCCTACTGCCACGCCACCAGCCCTATTCGTCGGTACGCAGACCTCGCCAATCAGCGCATTCTGAAACAACTGATACGGAACAACAAGACCGGCCTCGTCGTGTCGGTCCCCTATCAGGATTTGAACCATCGCATGAAGGTCGCCAAGGGGTACGAACGGGACCTAGTGTTGGTGCGATGCCTTCTCGGGCCCGATGCCAAGCGTCGCTTTGACGGCCTGATTCTGGATGCGGTCGAAGAAGAGGGCACCCTGGCCCTCCGTGTCTGGATAGAAGACTGGGCCAAGACCATCAAGTGTCGGTATCGAATCGTCGAGAAGGGGGCAGAAGGAACCTATAGGGTGGGCTCGGCCGACGAGACGGCGGTACACGAGGTGCGAGAGGGGGCTCCTGTTCGGATCGAGTGCGGACTGAATTTGGGGTCCACGTCGAGACGCTGGAAGGAGCGGATTCTGGTGCGGTTTATCTAGAGCAGCGGACGGTTCGGCGACGCCGGACCTTTCGGTGTTTTGTTTTACGCCGACGGCCCCCCTTTCCAGGGGTAGGGGAAGAAGATGTGGAAGAGGGGGCAGAAGAAGCAGTGGAAGAAGAGGGGGCAGAAGGAGAGGGGGGAGAACGACGCAGAAGACTCTTAATAAAAGTTGGTGTAACGGGTGTTGTTTTAGGGGTTGTTTGAACTAAGGGTTCATTTGCTGCTTTCGCCGCAGTAATATTAACAAACCCAAACACATTTTCACTTACGTTTGGTTTCTTCACGTTTGATGCCATATACTATAAACCGTTAAGAATATAATTCACTCTTGTCAAAGAACCGATAGGGGTGAATTCCTATACGCTTCATCTAGAGCGTCGGCTAGAACGTCGGACGGTTCGCCGACGCCCCCCTTTGTGTCTATTTTCAACCAAGCCTGTACTGTGATGTACATAGTCTTTACCGTTCACCGTATAAACCTGTACATAGGCTTGGTCTGGGATATTATTATTGTTGTTTTCAGGGCGATCTACAATCGGCGGAAAATATACGGGCTTTCCATTATGATTAAATTTAAGAATATGATTCGAGCACGGTAAGGGATACTCACACGGCATATCATCCCCTTCTAACTTATCAACATAACGCCCTAGAACTACTCCTCGGATACTGTATGTTTTTTCTCTAGAAAGTTCTACAAACAAATTGGAACTAAGTATGTGGGACTCTTTCTTCTTTATCATTGTCTCTAGCATTACTGTATATGTAAGTGGATTCTCCTCAAATGGTCCAGAATATTTAGCCTGTTCTTTGATATAATTATCTAATTCTGATTTCACTTCTGGATTTATAATGTATCCAAACTGACGTAATATTGTTATGCATGCCCAAACCGTACCAAATCCAATCTTTAACTGTAAATACTTATAATCATCAACTATTGCGTTAATTGTATCCTTATCAGATATATCTAACATGTAACTAAAATACTCATAGGGGTCCTTGTCTAAGATGTCTAAGATGCCTATCTTGCGACGGCTTCGTCTACTCGGCATTCTACATCCTATCCAGAAAAATAGAATCCGCCTCTTATGCTTTCAAATAGAGGCTATCCGGGACTGCCAGCCCCCTCACGAGTTGGGGCCGCAAGACCGCCACCTTTTCGATTTGGTCCGCATGTTCGCAAAAGGTGGCGAGGCTGAGCCACTCGTCCAACAGGTTGGCGAGTTTGAGAAGGCTCCGCACCAAATTTCCCTCAAAGAGGCCATACTCTTGGCAAATGACCGATAGGTGGGCGGCCTCGGGGTCCGTCACCCACCAGTAAATCACCTCGGACCACTGAATCGTCGTATTCCAGTAATTGTCATATCGGCCGACCCCCTTGTAGAACCCGTCCTCCTTGGCCTGGAACTCCTTGGCGGAGTTCACCAGATGGCGGAGGGCCTTCTTGGCCGGCTCAGGGATTCGCACATAGTCCACTGTAATAGTGAGTTCCTTGTTGAAGTCCTCCAAGAAGGCCGACAGAACTGTGGCCAATTCGGGACCGTCCAGGTCGTGGGCCTGGCGACTCAGAAAGAGTTCCGTCAGAAGAATCGGATGGCCCTCGTTAACCTCGGTGGCCAGAATGCCCCGAAGCGTCAAGTCCCGTGCGGTCAAGAGGCTGGGCTTTGTATCGGCCGACTCGGCCGTCAAGTAGTCGAGGGAGCGCAAGAAGGCGAGGGCCGGCACGACCGTCGAGGCGTGGTCCTCGAGTTGGTGCAAGTGGTCCAGATGGCCCGAGCGGACCCTACAGAGTTTCTTGTACTCGGCATACTGCGTCAAGTGGGCGGGCAGAAGACCTGGATGGGCCTTCTTAAACTCGGCAAAGGCCGTCAGGGCATTCTTGCGGGCCCGGCCAGCGGACATGTCAATGAGAGAGGCCAGGCGCTCGTGCTCCTGAACGAGGGCCACCTGTTCGGGCGATAGAGCGGCTTCGGCCGCCCGAACCAGGGCCTCGGACCCTTCCAACTCCTTGACCGCCCCCTCCTTGGCCAGGCTGCGCTGCTTGAACCAATAGCTCTGCTCCATCAGTTCGAGCCACGAATGCGCCCCCGACTGGATGGTCTTGAGGAGAAAGTCGTAGTGAAAGTCCATGCGACTGTGGACCGACTGCTTGCCACCGCACATGATGCTTCGGAGTTCGGAGGGATAGACGGCCTCTCGGTCCGGGAGGTACAGGACGAGTCCCTCCGTGTCCTTGCCTCGGCGCCCCGCCCTACCCGCCATCTGCGTATATTCGTCCGTCCGAAGGGAGCGCTGGCCGTTCTCATCAAACTTGGTGAGGCTCGTAAAGACAACCGTCTTGGTCGGCATGTTGAGCCCCACGGCAAACGTCTCGGTGGCAAAGAGGACTTTGATGAATCCTCGGCCAAACAAGAGTTCTACGACCTCCTTCAGAACGGGCAGCATTCCGCTGTGGTGGAAGGCCACGCCCTTCATCATCAAATCACGAAGAGTGTGATATTGGGGCAGGATCGTGAGGGCGGCCGTATGATGCGCCAAGTAGCGGTCCATCAGGTGCCGCACGCTGGCCTGTTCGGCGCCGTCCAGAAGAGACCGCTCCACGGTCGCCGCATACGTTTCGCAGCCCTTGCGACTAAAGACAAAGAAGAGGGCGGGAAGATTGTGGGTGCGGCGGAGGAATTCAATCGTCTCGTTGAGTTGCTGGGGGTAGGACTTGAGGCGCACTTTGTCGGCGACGGCGCCCTTGGTCCCCGTGACGACCTTGTCGTGGACTCGCTCCTTGAACTTGCGATGGGCCTCGACCAGGGCCTTGCGGGCGGCCATCCAGTCCCTATAGGGGGCTTCTTGGAATACTTCTGTACCCGGGGTCAGGGTGGTGATGAGGTCCGTGGCGTCGGCATTCAGAACGGCGTGCGTCAGCGGAACAATTCGGTAGGCGGTCTGGATAAGATGGACGGGCACCTTCTTCAGAGCCCCGAGCCAGCCGGCAAAGGCCTCGGGCTTGTTCAGGGTCGCCGACAGAAGAACGAGTTTGACAGAAGGGTCCAGAAGAATCATCGTCTCCTCCCAGACCTTGCCCCTGTCAGGGTCGTTAATGTAGTGGCACTCGTCAAAGATGACGGCGTCAAGGCCCTCGAGGCTGAGGGAGGCCGAGAGGCCGAGACCCTCCGTCTTGGTGCCCCGCTTGTAGAGGAGATTGCGCAGAATCTCCGTCGTCATGACGACGATTTGGGCGTCGGGTCGGAACTTGATGTCGCCCGTCATGATGCCGACCGAGTGGCCCTTGTACAGGGTTCGGAGGTCGTCGTATTTCTGGTTGGAGAGGGACTTGATGGGGGTCGTGTAAAAGACCCTCCCGCCCTTGGCCAGACTGTGGTGAATCTGGTACTCGCCCACGACCGTCTTTCCCGACCCCGTCTTGGCGCAGACAAGGACATGGTGGCCCTGGTGGATGGCGGAGACGGCGTGCTGTTGGAAGGGGTCGAGGGGGAACGAAAAGGGGAGGGTCGTAGGGTAGAGGTCCTGGACAACAGGCTTGGTCAAATCGGGCTGAAGGAGGTAGGGATTCATTTGGATTGGTTCGAGACGAAACGTTAGGTTTGTTGGATTGGGAGAGTCTGTAGATTCACCTGACTCACTTAAAGGGTTGACCCTTCAATTTTTATGTCGGGACAGAAGCCCTGGTTTGTCTATCTTCTCGTCGCAGAAGACGGGGCGACCTATGTAGGGGCGACGGTGGACCTGGAGCATCGGTTGCGGCAGCACAATGGACAGATAGGGGGTGGGGCCAAGGCTACGCATGTTCGAGTGGCCCGAGGTCAGCAGTGGCGCCGCCACTGCTACGTGAGCGGGTTCCCTGACAATCACGCCGCCCTCCAGTTCGAGTGGCGGTGGAAGAGCCTGAGTCGGGCGAAAGACCTCCAGGGCCTCGAGCCTCTGGAGCGCCGCCTCGAGGCCCTCCAGCGGCTTCGGGCGCTGGACCGACCGACGACAAAGGCGGCCCCCTATTCGTCGTACGGAGAGGGTGTGCCACAAATTCACTATGAGTAATCACTCTCAGGGATAGGCGTATGTTCCAACTTGTAGGGGATACTATAGACTTGTACCGGCCTGAAAAAACACAGTATCTCAAATCTCTCGAATACGCCAAGACGTTGCCTCCCAGTTCGAATCCAATACTCGTGTTCCATTGTTTTTGGAGAGTCCCTCGACCCTTTGGGCGTAAACAAGCTGCCATGTTGAAATCGGTTCTAGTCCATCACGTCAACCATCTCGACCATTTGGAAATCAATCTATGGTCGAATGTAGACTTGTCCAAGGACCCCCTATTGGAATCCATTGCGCCTTGGATACGATTCAGATTGTGGGACTATGAAGTCGAAAAAGAAGGATCCCTGTTGGAGTATTGTTCCATTATAACAAAAAAGACACTCGATGACTCCATGTACTATTTAGAAAGTGATCTATTTCGACTCCTTGTATTACACAAATATGGTGGATTTTATCTTGACATGGATGTATTGGTACTTCGATCCATGGCTCCCTTAAATGATATGGAATTCGCATATCAATGGGGGACGAGTGGGACAAATCCGAGTGAACCGATACTCAAGGCAAATAATGCTGTCATACGGTTACACAAGGGGTCCCCCCTATCAGCCGAATTGATCGAACTTTTACTAAGAAATGTTCCAATCAAAGATACAACCTGTTGGGGAAGTGACTTATATTCCAAATTGAATAACAATTCTATGGTCTGTTTGCCAGGGGTATGGTTTGATTCTGAGTGGTGTGTTGAAGGGGCTCGATTGAATCCATTTGACCCATGTGATTCTATTCAACTATACGAAGGCGCATTCACATGGCATTGGCACAATCAATGGGATGCTGAGATTCACGAACGGTCTAAGTTTCAATATATTGAGCAGGTCCACGAAGATGTGATTCGTACTCTGACCTCCAATAAGTCCGAGTGTCGCTTCGTATAAAATTATTATATTTTCACTTTATAGAATCATGAATTTAATCTATATGTGTGTCTTCCACCAGGAAGGTTACATACAATTATTGAAACTTCTAATAACATCCATTTTCGTAAAGGCAAATATAGACCCCACTACGACCCATCTTCTCATCTATACGTCAGCTACATTTCAGCCTCTTATCGAGAAAGAATTGGCCCATACGGCATCATTGCCGATTCACTATACGTTGATGGAACTCGACTCTGTCATGAAGGCCTCTTGCTGTAAGTTGAATATTTTTAAATACGACAAGATTGATACCTACGACAAGATTCTCTATTTGGATACAGACGTATTGATAAATAGTGACATGAATGTTCTGTTCGGACACGACATATCTCCTGAAAAGTTGTATGCGTTGGAGGAGGGAACCATGGGCCATGATTATTGGTGTGGAAAATTGTTTGGTACTCCATACGTAGGGTCCACAATGCGCGCCTTTTCGGCAGGCGTCTTTTACTTTCGAAATAGCGAGCCCATGCGTACCCTGTTTGCGGCAATTCTGGCCCATATTCAAGACTATGTATATGAAAAAAGGAGACCCCCCCCTATCTGTCTGGACCAACCCTTTGTGGTATACAATGCGTTCCAGCAAAACAAATATGATAATCAAATGATGAAGGCCTATCTGGAGAACAATCCATCGGCTGTCAGTCCCGAGAAGATTATTTATCATTTTCCAGGAGGTCCTGGACAGTATTTATCAAAAAATGCCAAAATGAGCGCCTTTTGGGAAAAGATGATACCTGGAATCAAGCCAACAAATATTATAATCACACCTCCGAGTACACCTGTAGGAATGGAGTATGTCCTATTTGAGGACCGTACTACAATGATACGCCACTATGCCGCCACTATTTCAAAGCCGGTCATAGCAGAGATTGGTATATTTCGAGGCGAATTTCTCGACTACATTGCCACTACGTGCGATGTAGGGTCTCTGGATGGCGTAGATCTATTTCAAGGGGTCACGTGTAGCGGAAATGCGGATGGTAATCATGTCGTGAAGTATGATGTAGGAAAGTCGTATGTCGAATTGACCGAAAAATACAAGGATGTATCAAATGTGAATGTTCACAAATCAGATTCTAGCACCTTTCTCAAGGGGGTCCCCAACAATACGTACGACATTATCTATATCGACGGTGATCATAGTTACAAAGGAGTTGAACTCGATTTGTTATATTCATTCCAAAAAGTAAAACCAGGGGGGTATATTATGGGCCATGACTATGAGATGAATATGAAGAAGGCAAACCATGTCTATCAGTTCGGAGTCAAACAAGCCGTAGATGAATTCTGCGGTAGGTTCAAACAAACCATTCTGGCCAAGGCGATGGACGGGTGTGTCAGTTACTGTATTCGAATTGTAAAGTAACCTAAAGGGCGTAGAAGGATATAGGATGGGCTCAGTGGAGCCCTCCAACCGTCGTAGCTCAGCTTGGCAGAGCACCTGGCTTTTAACCGGGGAGTCGTGGGTTCAAGCCCCACCGTCGGTACATGGTTTGCTGGTCTGTAGGATAGGCAAGCCAACTACAGCAGGAATGGCCGAGGGGTCAAGGCGACGTCCTTAAGAGACGTTACGAAAGTGCGTGGGTTCAAATCCCACTTCCTGCACACCACACTCTTAGTTCAATGGTAGAATGCCTCCCTTCCAAGGAGGTGGCATGGGTTCGATTCCCATAGAGTGTAAAAAATTGACAGACAGGCTTTGAACAGAAGGGATACCTCCTGTTCAAAACTAGAAGCAATACACAACAGTCCAACATGAGCCATCGCAAACTTGTCAAGCGCCCTCTCCAGGACGTCGTGGCCGAACTCCCTGTCACCGACCCCACGACAATTCAGCCGCCCAAGGACCCATTTCGAATTCCACAAACAGGGGTGAGGGACGGGATTCTCAAGGCCCTCCAGGACCATTTACCGACGGCCTCCTATACATCCCTTCTTGTGGCCCACTTGAAGAAATTTGGTTCCGACAAACTCGACGCCTATACGGACCTCGAGTTTATCCTGGAGCCCTACAATGTCACGCTCAAGTTTGAATCGAATCGGGCCGACAATCGCCAGACAATGGTCTATAAGATGCCGTACCTGGATGCGGACATGGAGCCTGATCCAACCTTCTTGCCGACCAAGAGTTGGTTCAGCCGATGGTTCTAGTTACTCCATAGTTTGGATACGGTGTATATATTTATTACACACATTCATAGTCGGGTCAAACGTCTCCGTATTCATACTATTAATAAAATTCTTTGCTACACTACTGCCATTGTACCAATGAATACATATAGTATTTTCTGTAACTTTATCATTTGTGCTGTCAAAAAACTCATGAAAATCGTTACACATATAGGGATATGCTATTTCATTGGCTAAAGTGGTAATTGTATCAATCGGTTGAGGAAGATGTAACAGAATATATTTCCATAAATTAGGCCCTATACTCTGATAATAGCCTCTTGTATCATGTATGTCTTCTTTCGCTGTAGTATATAACTGTGTTATATATTTATTTTTGGGCGTTGATAAAAGAAATCCGGTGGGGATTGTTTCTGAGTATGTAAATATATACATATCTCGTACGGTTTCAAATAAAAACGCAGGCAATGGTCGAACGAATAACACATCAAAATCAAACCAAAGTCCGCCGTGTTCGTACAACTTCGCAATTCGAACAAAATCAGCCTTATACACTACTGAAATGTCATTCTTAATAGCATATTCTTTTTCAAAATCGATAGGAACCAGACGTATAGTTGGAGAGATGGAGCAAATCTCCTTTAGCGTTATTGTTTTCTTAATTTGGATAGAATGCTCTGCTGATCTCCATTGTACGAGTGTAGTACTTGGAATTTCCGATGTATAAATAATTATTTCAATACCTGGATTCAGTTTGACAAGAGACAGGATTGTGTAATAATGAAGCTGTGATAACTGATCTCCTTCCCAGTACGTAAATACAATCTTAGGGATTGTTCCTTCCATACTTGGTATAGTATAGGTTTATTATCATTACTTAAGCCCGAAGAGATATGTATACTATCATGACAACCCGCATACTCCTATTTGGTTCCACCGGAATGCTAGGACGCTACATATACAGTTACTTTAAACACCATCCCACTCTTCGACTCGACATAGTTACACACGATGAATTTCGTGTTACACAAGATACACTTGATGGAATCGATACGCTCCTAGACCGACATTCAGTGGATGCTACGACCTGTGTCATCAATTGTATTGGTCTTATTCCGCAAAGGGCTACCCGGGAGTCAGAACGTGGCTATTATCTTGTAAATAGTTTGTTCCCTCACCTCCTGTGGGCAAGTTGTAACCGCCGAGGAGCCCGCATGATCCAGCCCACCACGGATTGCGTCTTCTCTGGAACCAAAGGGCTCTATACGGAATCGGATCCTCACGACGAAAAGGGGGCCTACGGTCTCAGCAAATCACTCGGAGAACCCCTCGGCTGTACGGTCCTTCGAACCTCCATTCTGGGCAATGAACTCTTCAACAAGACGTCGATGCTGGAATGGGTCCTGTCAAATAGTGACAAGACAATCAATGGATGGACCAACCATAGTTGGAATGGCATTACATGTCTCGAATATTGTAAGGTGGTCGAGACGATACTTGCTCGTAATTTGTTTTGGTCCGGCATTCGTCACATTGCCTCTCCTGTCCCGAAGAGCAAGTACGAGCTCGCCGTTCTGATTCGGGACATTTATCAGCGTTCGATAGTCATCCATCCTGTTGCAACGGAAACGGCCGTCGATAAGACGTTGTCAACGCAGTATCCAACCAACCGCGAGTTTAGCATTCCGGATCTGAGCGTCCAACTCGAAGAGCTCAAAACGTTTTCTTTACTAGAATGAACACACTTTTAAAGTCAAAAGATAATATTCTCAGAGTGAAGCGAGAGGTAGAGACAAATGAATCGCAGATTTATACTCACCACTGTATAAGTAAAAATAGTATCGACGACGCCACGATTACGATTGTTATGACATCCTCCAACCGTTCTAAACAAACCTACTACACACTCGACACAATTCAGCGATCCGCCTATAAAAACATACAGGTGGTGTTAGTGGATGATTCGACCGATGACCCCATTCGTATCGACAAGCTGGACACCTATCCGTTTAGTATCGACTTTTTAGTGATTCATAGAGATAAGAAGTTTTGGCATAATCCATGTGTGAATTATAACATTGGATTTAAATTCATAAAGGGAGGGAATATTATCATCCAAAACGCAGAGGTATGCCATGTAGGAGATGTCATCAGTTATATTCAGCCCCTCTTTTGCGATGACCATTATTTCGTCTTTGATGTTGCTACATGTGCCAATTACGGAGCGAATGACACAATCTATATGTCAGACACAACAACCACAAATATTTATAAACAGTCGCACCTATTTGATATATGGTATCAATCCGAATCCGCTAATCGAAAATTACATTTTTTGACCGCACTGAGTCGTTCTACCTTTCAAAAAGTGGGTGGATTCAGTTATGACTATGCGTTCGCATGTTCCTATGACGATGATGATTTGCTATTACGTATTGTTTCGAATCAGGACAATCGCATAGTATGTTGTCATCATACCACCTCCCAGTGTGGTGGTATTCACCTGTTTCATGTGCGCAATTCGACTACAACGGGCTGGGACAATGGACGAGAATTAAATATAACCTTGTACAATGCCAAAAAGAAGTATGTAGATAAATATAAAAAGTATATCGAAGTGAGTGAGACGGCCGAGACGTTTGATGAGACCTATAAAAAACTAGCCAGTTGCTAATAACTTAAAGTGAGTATGTGTTATACTATAAATGAGTGATACTCGGAAAACTGTTGTAACCATTACGGGGATTCGTCCCGATTTTATTCGAATGAGCCAGGTATTCAAGCTCCTGGATGAGTCCTTTCATCATATTCTCATTCATACAGGTCAACACTATGATACACAACTCTCGGGCGTCTTTTTCAAGGAACTTGGAATCAGGGCCCCTGACTATATACTGAACACGGGCCAAATCGCCTCCAACCACTATGAGCAACTCAGCTATTTGTCCACGGCCATTCCCAAGTTATTCAAGGAGAACAACCTCCAGCCAGACCTCGTCCTCTTTCTGGGGGACTCCAATTCGGCGGGGGTATCCTTTCCTCTCAAGAAGGAGGGATATCGTATCGGACATATTGAGGCCGGCATGCGCTCCTACGACAAGAGAATGCTAGAAGAGATAAATCGCACGGTATGCGACCATTGTAGCGACATCCTATTCGTGTACCATCCGGACTATGCGAGTCAGCTGGCCCAAGAAGGAATCACAAAGAATGTGTTTGTGGTCGGCAATACGATTGTGGAGCCGTTTCGTCACTTTCAGAACGAAATCATGTCCGTCGAAAAGCGGAAGGATATGATCCTGATGGACCTCCATCGTCCTGAAAATTTCAAATATGCGGACCGGCTCCGTTCCATTCTTGCGTTTGGGAATCGGTGCGCAGAACGCTATGGAGTCCCAGTCCGTCTCTTGTATTTCAAGCGCCTCCAGGATGCGCTCGACCAGAACGGTATCGAACTTGGCCGAATTACCATGACACCGCTGATGGCCTTTCAGGAGTATCTCACGGCCGTCTATCATTCCAAGTTTCTGATTAGCGACAGTGGCACGGGACAGGAAGAGCCGGGCCTCTTGCGGACGCCCACGGTCGTGCCTCGGGATTTTACGGAAAGGCCTCAGAGCTATGCGGCGAATTGTAGCAAGAAGTTTTCCGCCGATGAGTCGAACGACGAAGAGGTGTTTGCCTGGATTGAGCAACTCGAGTCAGGGGCTCTCGCCATGGACACGGATTGGCTTCTGCCTCCCACGGGGTCGGTCGGAGACACGAGTCATCAGATTATCGAGCATCTGAAGAGATTGTTGTAAATCTAAAGCACGCAGTAGTTGTACTCCTCATAGACAATATGACGAGTAGAATTAAGACGAGTCCGGTTGAGTACCAGACAAGGCAGCCCTTCCCCTATTTGGTTCAGGACGGCTTTTTGGAGGACACGAGGGCGACCGCCCTCCAGCAAGAAATTATGGGCCTCTCTGCGGATCGATGGGACCGCTACGACAATCCTTTCGAGCAGAAATACACACTCCGAGACAAGAACGCATTTCCTGAACAGTTGGCGGCCCTGTTTGAGGAATGGACAAGTCCCGCATTTGTGGCCCAGGTCGGGGCCCTCGTGGGGCACGACCTCGTCCTCGACACGACCCGAAATTTCTGGGGCGTCCACACCTACGGACCTGGAGACAGGCTCGACATTCACGTGGATGCGGGTCTTCATCCGACGCTCGGTCTCAAGAAGCAGGTGACGCTCGGCCTTTATCTGAGTCACCAATGGAAGGAAGAGTACGGGTGTGCCCTCGAAGTATGGAAGGGGACGTCTTGTTGTGCCCCGACTCCCACGCTGTTGGAACGGACGGATAGGATTGCCCCCCTCTTCAATCGGGCGGTCGTCTTTACTTGTAACGATTACGCATGGCACGGAAACCCCGAGCCGGCCACCTGTCCGGTCGACAGCAAACGCATCTTCCTTACGATTTCCTATTTGAGTCAGAGCACGACCGATGAGAACAAACGCATGAAGGCGCTCTTTATCAAGAGGCCCGACGAGCCCGAGGATCCCGAAAAGGATCGGCTGCGGCTTCTACGAGCGGACCCTAATCGATACAAAGACGTGTATAGATTAAAGAATTAATTATATTATACACGATAGTATGAAATTAGTTGATGGGTTTATATTTTATAATGAATTAGAATTATTAAAGGCTCGGTTTGAGGAACTATATGATATTGTAGATTATTTTATCTTAGTTGAAGGTACTCTCACATTTACGGGGAATACTAAACCATTATATTATGATGAAAATAAAGAATTATTTGCTAAATATAATGATAAAGTGATTCATATCATTATAAATGACTATCCAGATACTACAAATCCTTGGGATAGAGAAACACATCAGCGAAACGGTATTGAGAGGGGTATTTCAAAACTACAACTGTCAGGAGAGGATCGAATAATTATATCTGATGTGGATGAAATTGTATCAAGAACATTGATGTATGATATTAAAATGGGTATTCGCACATATGAATCTGATATATATTCGTTAGAAATGCAATTATATTATTATGGACTTGAATGGACAGTTGATAGAAAGTGGTATCATCCAAAAATGATAAAGTACGGATGCTTTGACAATATCAGGTCATGTGAAACAATTCGTCATTATAAAACGAACAATATTATAAATAGTGCGGGTTGGCATATATCATATATGGGTGATAGTAATTTTATAATTAATAAATTAAAAAGTTTTTCAGAAACACAAGCATGTACTGAAACAAATTTAAATAGTGATAATATAAATTCATATATTTCTGAAGGAAAGTTATTTTTTAATAATGAAAAATTAATAAAAATTCCAATTGAAACTAATATTTCATTACCCTGTTATTTTTTAAAGAATAGACATATTGAATAATTATTCAATAGTATTCGTTACATATAGCATCAATCTGTTATTATATTGTGTGTCATATTCTTTGATATTATATACATTTAATAGAATATTTTCCCACCATATATTATTTTCTTGTATAGTGTGTAACTCTATCCCATTTAATATGTCACTATGATTTGCTATTGCTAAAATAGCTATGTTACTTAATTTAGAAAATGTTACAATTACGTCATTAATAAAACTTTTATCAAGATGTTCTAATACGTCAGTACAAACTAAAATATCATATTTTTTATTCAATAAATTCATTCTGTCATCATGTTTTGATAAATCACATGCTATAAATGGTACAGAAATATTATGATTTTTTTTAAGATCAACTGAAGTAATTTTAACATTCTTAAATTTTTGTTGGAGCAATGTGATAAATTGTCCCCTGCCACTTCCAACATCAATTAACTCAAATACATCATCTGGATTATATATTCCTTTTATTTTTTCAATAACATAATCATATTGAATATGGTGCTGATTTGAGTATATTGGTTGTGAAAATGCCATATCGTATACGCTATTATAATCCATTTATGCTATTACACTATAATTTAATAGTATTATTATTAACACACTATAATAAACATAGTTTTGTCAAATAGCTATATAATGAAGTTTTCGTAAGCGGATTCAACTTGCTATTGTAGTTCTTGACGTCCTCCAGGACAAGAAGATTCTTATAGGGGGCCTTAATGTACTTGTACCCATCGGGTCCATTTACGAGGCGCATGGACTGCGTCTCACTGATGAGCGACTCGAGCATCTTCTCTCCTGGCCGAAGGCCCGTTACACAAACGGGCTTTCCGTACTTTTCGGAAAATATTTCCATGAGGTCCACAAGTTTCATCGAAATCAGTTCCGGAATCACCGTATCACCCGATTCTCCGTAGAGAATGGCGTGTTCAATGAGTTCCACACTCTGCTCCAGCGTCATGACAAAGCGTGTCATCTCCGTGTGCGTCAACGTAAATTCCTTGACAGCCGGGTCCTGCCCCTTTTCGTGGAGGATGGGAATGATGCTCCCCCTCGAATTCAGAACATTTCCGTACCGGATGTTCACAAACTTGCGATTGAGAACGTGGAGCGACTTTTCGACAATCGCCGACTCGGCCAGCGCCTTGGCCATTCCATAGGCGTTCGTCGGCTCACAGGCCTTGTCCGTGCTCACCATCACAACGCATTCGAGCCGGGTCAGGCGGTCATTGTTCTTCTCAACGGCATTGACAACATGAATGGGCCCCGTACAATTCGTGTTGATACACTCTTCTATGGCGAATTCACAGCGGTCAATGTGCTTGAGCGCCGCCATAATCACAATAATGTGCGGCTGCTCCCGAAGAATGGCCATCTCGACCCCCTGGTAGTTCCGAATATCACCAATAATGAACTTGAGCCTATCTGTCTTGTATTTGAGGCTCATCTGCCAATGCTTACATTCATCCCGTGAGTAATTCGTGATTTCATTCTCGGCCAGATAGGTGGTAATAAACTGGTTTCCAAGAGATCCGGAACCGCCAAAGAGGAGTATCTTTTTGCCTCGAATCATCCTATCCGTGCCGGTTGGAACATTTGGGTTCATTTGAACCCATTAAGCGGACTCTGTCGCTAGTGGCAACCACAGGGTGGTTGCTTTAGCCAGTGGTTCGGCGTAATTTATCACGCTGAACCGGTCGCTCATGAAACACAAGGTGTTTCATGAGCCAGGGGGTCCGCTTGACACAGTCAAGCGGACCCCGTCATATCAATCAAATCATGCCGAATCTGGCGATTCAGAGCCCGCTGTTCGTCCACATCCTCGGCTGTCGGAACGTGGCTCGAACTCAGTTGGACCAGCGTACCAGGACTCATCCCAAAGGCTTCTGGGCGCCGAGTCACCTGGTCGTAGACAAGACATCCAAACAGAACGGTCGCACTCACGAGCAGGACGGTTGCTAAATTCTTCATCCTGATTCTAGTGTGGACCAACAGAAGAATTATTGTCGGCAGCCCTAGTAATGAATACCGTCGAGTGGATTCTTCACTGGACGGTTCTGTTTGGACCCGGATTAGTGGCCCTCTGTGCGGGCCTCTTCATGTATCTCTGTCTCAACATTTTCCTCTGGCCCCTCATTGGCCTCTACCTTGTCTACATTGTCTTCTGGTCCGTGAGCGACCTCGAACTCGACCTCTGGCACTCTGTTCGGAAACGCGTGGGCCTGGTTCTTCCGACAGCAGATTACAGTCAGACCTTTCAGGTCAAGGGCACTCTTCCAGATAGGTCCGTCCCTCACCTGTACGCACTTCATCCACATGGGTTGGTAGCATCCTCTGCGCCCATTCACCTGATGGATAAACACTCTTCGATTTATGAATCGTTGAGTCGTCACCATTTAGCACTTCACTCTGGCCTCTTTAAAGTTCCTTTTTTGAGAGAATTCCTGTTATTCATCGGATGTATTCCTGCGACAAAACACAGTATGGAACGGAGCATCGAACAGGGGAGCTCCGTCTGGTTCTCACCGGGCGGAACGAAAGAGATGGAGTATTCAAAGGACGTATCGAGCAACGAAACTTGGAATTTGAAATCCCATACAGGGTACTTGAAAATGGCCCAGAAATATAAGATTCCGATTGTACCCCTCTATTCGGAAGGGGAACAGACTCTTCTAACCTATCGCCATCACTTGCCATGGTTCGACGACATTTTGTCGTATGTGAGTGGTATAAGTAGTAATATTTACATTATTCTCCAGGCCGGACTCCCCCATAATCTGAGACGGTGGTGGGCCCTCGGGTCCGACTTGAAGACTCGGGCCACCGTCTGCCATATCGGGGACCCCTTTACAATCGAGGAGGGCGATACGATTGAAGAGGCGCAGACCAAGTACATCGCCCATGTCACGGCTCTCTACAAATCTGTTCATCCTGAGAAGGAACTTACAGTGGTCTAGGAGCCCTGCGCGTGTAGTTGCGGGTTCGATCAGAAGGGATGGGGAGGGTGAGAAGGACGGTAGCCTCCTCGGAGGGGGGGGGTTCCTTCTGTGTGGGTCGTTTCTCTTCTGGTTCAGAAGGAGCAGACGAAGAGGACATAGAGTAGAAGACCCATAGGAGACTATAGCCCACCAGAAACTCTGCGAAATCAATGGCCGAGTTGTAATCATATTTCAGAATGAACTGATAGTAGGCAAAGAGGAGTATGCCAAAGAGGTTGTAATAGGCCATCATTCCAAAGAGGACATGCCACGACGAATTCCAACCGTCCGTAAAGACGAAGCGCATCCCTATAGGGATTCTACGAACATTGTCCAGGACCTTATACCCACCTATTATTCAAGAGTTGATATACATTCTTCGCATGACCCCTATAGTACATCATCCAGAGAGATACATTGCTTGAGGAACAAATAATGTACTTACATTGCGACATGATTAATAGGCTGGCGAACAGGTGCCGAATGTCCTGGTACGCCCTGTCCCCTCTCCGTAAAAAGTGAACTCCCTGGTCCGATGTGGTCGTAACATTTTCTTCAAACGTCATGATATTGTTTTGAAGATTGTGCGTATCGGCATAGTTAAACATGTACTCAAGAAATGAATAACAGTCCGATTGAAGAATGATTTGAAGGTCGGGATTGGTGCGTATGAGTTCACTCATCTTGGCGGCGTATTCATCAAAGGATCCTAGCGTAGTTTCTTGATACTTATCGGTTCCTCGATAATACATCGCACATGTATTCGACACATTAATCTCGTATTTGGCGACGAGGGAGGCTTGGAGGTCGAGAATAGGTTGAGAAGGAGAGAAATATCGTTGTATAAATTGTTGAGTATCATTGTAACACAGCCACGAATAGGGTGAGAACTGATCTTCAGAGGGTCCCTCTACAATCCGAACTGTTCCTGAACTATCTATTTGGACTTCTTCGCAAGTTTTGAAAAAATGATCTGCGATATCATGCGTTTCATGTCCCGATGGTTTATACATTTTAAATAAATTCGTATCATCGATGGAATAGGGAACCGTACGATGTTCATTCCAGAAGTATACAAGACTATGTAATCGAATATTACAACATGAGAAAAAACCATGGGACGTAGAGCTACGTGTTGTAAGCATTAGTAGTTGTTTGAATAGTTCCTTTATGTCTTCGATACTTAGCCGCCCGATAATCGTATAATCTCCTCATAGGAATGGGCGAGTCCCTCTATCATGAAAGTCGTTTCATCATTTTCGGGATTTAGACGGGGATAGAGTTTGTAAAGTTCGACGAGCTTTTCTTTTGCGGCGTGGAGTTTGTCTTGGAGCGACACGCTTTTAGAACTCGTCGTCTTCCACTGGATGCCTTCTGTTTTCAAATCAATTCCAAATCGTTCTCCATGATGACCATTCGGTTTTATGTACCATATATGTTTTGGAAGGTCCTCGGCGACAAGTCCCGAGTCTTCTGGCAACTCCACGTTCCGTCCTTTGCGCTTCTGATTCAAATTCTGTTCCGTCTGCGTGAGGATACGCAGATTCTCTTTGCGATTGTCGAGGCCGTTGCGATTGATATGGTCGACCGTCTCGGTGGAGCCCTTCCCTGTATGGTCGAGACGATCCATGACTACGTTGTGGAGATACAATGCCTTCTGCTTTCCATCCACCCTATGCGTATGCGAAAGATAGGAATTGGATGTAAAATGCCAATTAGAATCCTTTATTTTAGGGTAATCATCCCTATCAATTATTGCCTTCACATGCCGTCCATTATGCTGTATTGTCATGACAGTATAGTCCATCCCATTATGTGTAACATGCGAATACACTATGGGATTTCCTGGCCTTCCCGCCTTCTGAACACTGGGATACACGGTTTCTGTTTCCATTTTGATTATATAACTATATTCAAAATAGAGATTCGTTCATCAATTTTATACACAAACAGCGACAAGATAGAATCCATACCGGGGGGTATAGAACTCTTTAATTGCTGTAAGCTAACCCGCCCATGCCACTCATGATGCGGAGAACGTTGTAGTTCGTCGCATAGACACGCACCTGCGAGGACAGGTTGAGGCCGACCGCATTGTTGGACACCGTGAGGAGGAGCGTCGTGTTATCAATGCGAGACAAGTTGCACGTGCCGGAAGGCTGGTGCTGCTCGGGCTGGAGGGCGAACGAGTAGACGTTGATGCCGACCGCGGGGCAGTTGGTGTGGTGCTGGTAGGGCTGGACCAAGTTGAAGTAGGCACCCTCACGAACGGAGAAGCGGTCGTGGCCGTTGAGCTGGATGAGCGCCGTGATGACGGGGTTGTTGCCCGCCATGCCCTCCACACGGGTGACGGAGTAGCCGGACTCGAGGACGGAGCGGTCCCAGTAGTCGGAGTAGTTGAAGGGCTGCTGGCCCTTGTAGGGGCCGACGACGGTGTCATCGCAGGACACGAAGGAGTCACGCTGAACAACCCAGATGAGCTCCTTGCAAGGGTGGTTGAAGTTGAGCTTGAGCTTGTTGGAGCTGGACGTGATGGACTCACCGCCCGTGAACTGGAGAACATCGATGAGGTACTCGTGGGAGACCTGGGCGAACTTGCGACGCTCGTCCGTGTCGAGGTAGATGTAGTCGATGTACAGAGACGCCGCCGCAAGGCCGGTCTGGGCGACACGGTTGCGGATGGAGTGGGGGTCCGAGCCCGTCGCCTGGTCCCAGCACAGGTTGTTGAGGGCGTTGAACTCGAGGTTGAAACGGACCTCGTGGTACTGGAGGGCAATGAGGGGCAGGGAGAGACCCGGGTTGCGGCAGAACCAGAACTGGAGGGGGATGTACAGCGTGTACATGGGCGTGCAAGAGCCGACCTCCTCGGACGTGTTGGGCGCACCGCCGTAGCACGGGTTGTCGCAGGGGGAGCCGCCGGCGAGGATGAGGTTGGTGAGCTGGGGCACGTTGCCCACCATCTTGGCGTAGCCGGCCTGCTTGCCAGGCTCCTGGGTGAGCTCGTTCCAGATGTGGAGCCAGTCGCCGTAGTGCTTGTCGATGCGCTGGCCGCCAATCTCGAGCTCGACGTAGCCGATAAGGTTCTCACCAACCCAGTTGAGCCAGCGGAACTGGCCGCCGCTGCCGTCCGTCGCCGCGTTGACGACGACCTGGGGGAGCGTCGCCTGGAGGTAGACACGGTGGATCAGATCGCCGTTGCGCTGAACCGTGCACGTGACCTTCTTGCCGAAGTTGGGAGCACCGTTGAAGGGGTTCTCAATCGACTCCATCGCAAAGTTGGTGTAGCGACGGTAAATTACCTTAAAAAACGTGATCTGGGGGTTACCCGTAAGGTAAACGTCCTGTGCGCCGTAGGCAACGAGCTGCATTAAACCTCCGCCTGTCATTTGTTATATTCGTACTCCAGAAAAAAAAATGGAACGAACAATTTTCAAAACGCATTCATGTGCCGGAGCCCCATTTAAACCCTCCCTTTTTGTACCATATAAATAGGACATGGGCGACGTACCCGGTTCCAAACCCAAATCGGCCAAGCCGGTTCACCCGGAGTCTCGTACGACGCTCGATGCCCTCCACATCCAAAAGGTGTCCGAGATGGCGGATGAAAAACGAAATATTCAACAATTCAAGGCACAAATAGAGGCTCTTACTGAAAAGATGAAGAACTCTACGAGTGACATGGAGCTCTGGGCCGCCGAGCAGCAACGAGACCGTCTCGCCGCCAAGGTTCGTGAAATAGAGACGGATGGGGGGCTCATGAACTATTACCTTCGCTCGGGCAGCATATTGTTTAATTACTACGACGTCCAGGAGAACATCCAGCGGGGGACCAACAGGGGAGGGCCGATAAAATCCAAGCCGGGGAGTATCCTGGCGATCCTGAACGATATCGAGAAGGGGGGGCTTAAAGAAACTCCCGGCCCCCAGGGACCGGCTCCCCTTCAGCGCAACGAGTTGATGAATCAGTACCTCCAGAATGAGGACCCGGCCGCCGCCCGGAATGATTCTTCGTACGACGATGAGTGGACGCATTGCGACGGATGCGGGCACGAGATGAGCCTGTGTATGAATGAGGCGACGATGACATGTACGTCCTGTGGTCACAAGGAGTTCATCCTGATTGACAGCGACAAGCCCTCCTATAAGGACCCGCCCCGAGAACTGTCGTACTATGCCTACAAGAAGATTAATCACTTTAACGAGTGGCTGGCCCAGTTCCAGGCCAAGGAGAGCACCGAGATTCCCGCCGGCATTTATGACCAGATTCTGCTCCAACTCAAGAAGGAGCGCATCACGAACTTTTCGTCCTTGAAGCGCACCAAGTTGCGGGAGATTCTGCGCCACATGGGGGAGACGAAATACTATGAGCACATTCCCCATATTATCAATCGCCTGTCGGGCCAGAATGCCCCCTTCATGAGTCGGGAGGATGAGGAGAAGTTGCGCCACATGTTTCGGGAGATTCAGCCGGCGTTCAAGAAGCACATTCCCAAAGGGCGGCGTAACTTTTTGAGCTATGGATACATTCTGTACAAGTTCTGCGAGCTTCTGGAGATGGACGAACACTTGGCCTGCTTCCCCCTTCTCAAGAATCGGGACAAGCTGTACATCCAGGACCAGGCCTGGAAGGGAATTTGTTCTGACATGCAGTGGCAATACATTCGTACCGTGTAGGGTAATACAAATACAATCGCAATCACAAATAGGTGGTGAGAATAACCCACCTATTTGTGAATAGGCTAGGTCCATTAAGGATTCCCATTCTTGTAAATCTGGAACATGTGGGGCTTGGCACCTCCTTGGAAATGAAAGGAGAGAGCCCGGACCTCATGGCCTACCGTGGCGGCAACCTCCTGAATGAAAAAATGCCCCTCCTCTTTGCGAATCTGCTTCATAGGTCCCTTCATCCTGTAGGTGGCCTCTCCCTTGTAGCCCCCCGCAATGTTGATATTGTGATCGAACGTACAGGGGACCCCGTCGACCTCCAGAATCTGATTTAGATCGAACACCCGCAGAAGACGCTCAGAGGCCAACAGATGGTAGAGCGTCATGTCGCAAATGCCCCCCGCCTGTTGGTTGTCCCTGTGCCACTTTATTTTAGGCATGAGCAGCGACAGTTTGGTCTTATTGATGTAAATGTCCGAACAGAGGGTGGCAAAGGCATCGCAGAACTCCCGCGTCAGAAGACCATTGTGAATACACCCTACCATATTCATTGGCGAATCGGACTCTTGGAGGCTGTAGGCAATCGTGTAACCCTTGGCGTGAATCTGCGGGACAATCTTGTCGAGACGTTCCACCACAATACAGTCACTGTCTGTGTGAAAGACGGCATCGAGCCCTTTTAGTTCCATAAGGCGTCGCATGTAGTAGACACGGGCAAAGCAGAGGAATTCATAGGCGGCCGAGTTGGTCGAATAGTTGGTAAAGTGGGACCGAAACTCGGCCAATTCGGGTGAGTCGAGCGTGTCAATTGAAACATGTTCTACGTTGGGCACATTGGCAATATCACTGTTCGTATCATCGCCAAGCACTATCACGGGATTGTATTTCGCATTCAGAAGGACGCAAGAACGAAAATAGGACTGATTCCCTCGGTGAAGAATTACAATCGGGACGGTTGTCTGACTCATGAGCTGAGAGCAGTTCTATCCAATCTCTTAAACTCTTCTGTCAGTTTCTCCCCTTTTATCGGCTCCCCCCCTAAAAGGGGTGTTTGAACAACGTCCGTCAACGCATAGGCCGTGGTATGATACAAATTTCCACATATTTCGGGAATTTCAAACCCAGGGACGGTCTTGAATTTCGCATAACACCTGTCACGAATATCAGGAGGGAGTTTTGAATTACCTGCGAGACTGGCCTGATTAATGTCCTGGCGGATGGACTGAAGAAACGTTCCGCAACTCTTTCGACTACTGACAGGGAGGGCCAACTCCTCTTCGATTTTGCGACGGATGATTCCCCACGTCATGGAAAAGGCCCGAAAGTCACTCGCCAAGGAGGCATAGGCCATCTTTTCTTGAATCATGTTTAGGATGCTGATGACAATCGACAGGGAGCCAAAGACCCATATGAATTGAAACCCATTGACGACCTGATTTCCCGCAATGACGTTCAGAAGCCCCGCAATGGCCGATATAATATTGGACGATATGGTGAGGCACTTGGATTGAGAGTCGTAGGAGGTACAGGCCTCCGTATGCATCCACTCGAAACACTTGGCCTCGTCACACCATTTGGAGAGCATGGTCTCGATGGATGTGTCCCAGGAGAGGGGGTCTGGACTTGATTCGCTCATTACTGAGAGGGCATATCAAAAAACTCGGGTAAGTAATCGCTTGGATTCCTCGTTACGAGTTTTAGTTAGGGGGATAGTTGGTCTACAAAAAACCAAAAGGGGGTGGTTGAGAATAGAGTGGAGTACAAACCGCTGTCAATAGAGTATGACAGCTTCATTGTATCCTGTTTGTTGTATTGTTACAATACATGGAGTGTTCTGTGTGTTGTGTTTTGTGTGTTGTGTTTTGTGTTTACAACCCACGGGGGAAGCCGACCAGGTTGGCGCCGATACCGAACGAGGCGCCCTGGCGTGCCGTAACACCCATGCTGGGGCTGACGGCGTCGAGGATGGCAAAGACGACCGCCGCCAGGAGGGCAAGCGTGGCAATCTCGTCCATGGGGAGGGCCTTGCGGGGGATGAGCAGTGCTGCGGCAGCGACCACGAGACCCTCAATCAAGTACTTGATGACACGGTTGATGATTTCGGCGAGTCCGGAGTCCATTGTATATATTCCAAGGGCAGAAAAAAATCGCATACCGAACGGACCGGAAGAGTCTAAAGGGCCCACTCATAGGAACCGGGAGAAGCAATGGCAAACAAGGTGGTCGAGGATTTTCTGGATGAGGACGACCCGATCTCGGGACAGAAGTTTGCGCTGGTGAGTTTCCTGAGCCCCGAGAATGTGTTGGAGAAGAAGGAACTCTTTTTCTTTGAGCGCTTCCTCCAGTCCTATGAGGTAGAGTGGAAGGTCAAGGGGCTGGAGGAGTTTCTGGCCAGCAAGGTGACGGCCATCAACAAGGAGCTGGAGGACAAGGCGGTTCAGTTTGAGAAGGAGGACAAGCCGGACCTGGCGAGCACGTGCCGGTCGGCCCGGATCAAGATTGACGCAGTCTTTGAGGACTACCACGCCTTTGTGCGCCAGAAGCAGAAGGACCTGAACAAGACCAAGATCGGAACCGCATGGGACGACTTTTTGTTCAAGGAGCAGGCAAAGCTGGAGGAGGAGTTCCACGCCAAGAACAACTTCCGGACGAGCATTCGGGGATTCAAGGTGCGTGCCGTAGCCCGGGACGAAAAGGAGGCCGAGATTCGGGCCAAGAAGCTCCAGGGCTCGGACAAGTACCACAATATCTACTGTTCGGAGGTGGGGAAGTGGACGCCGTGGGATCCGAAGCCGCACATGGTGGAGAACCACGAGTATGCCCAGGAGGAGTTGAACAACTTGATGAAGAAGTACAAGGAGAACGAGGACCACAAGACGACCTTCTTTGACGAACAGAGGAAGGCGGGCATCCAGGAGTCCAAGTCGAGGGCTGCCGTTGGTGCGGTTGTTCCGGAGAAGACGGCGACCATGACCAAGGTCGAGGAGAACACGGTGCTGTCGCCGGTGGAGGTGTCCACCTCTGCGGAGGTGAGCAATGGTCTCTTCTCGGGGCCGGCGGATTTAGTCTTGGAGCGTAAGATGGCGGCGGCCGCTGCTGCTACGGCTGCTACAGTTGAAGCAGCCGAGGCCAAGACCGTAGAGGAGGTCAAGGCGGTCGAGACCAAGGTCGAGGAGACCAAGGCCACAGGAGAGACGACTCCCTAAATAATAGCAAACCGCAAACCGCAAATCGCAATAATATAAGAAAACTCCATCAAATGAGGTTTTCTTATAAACCTAGAGGTCCATTCCCTTTACGCAAAATATCCAAGAAGGTCACCTGGCATGTCAAAAATCGTCTTGCGGACGCATGCCTGCTGGGTGCCGTCGCAGAAAGTGCCCTCGGGGCACGGGACGCCACTGTTGTTCGGGGAGCGGCACAGGTAGTCCGTATTCTTGTCGGGGACATACTGCATCTGGGGCGGGATAGCGGGAGGATTCACGACCGAGGCCTGCTGCATGGAGGCCTCGAATCCGCTGATAATCGGGCGACTCTGGCGCAGCAAAACCGCCGCAACTACAACGGCCACAAGGACGGCAATCATGTACATTGCGCTATTTTGTCCACGCATTCTTCTATCACTGTAGGTTAAAATAAAAACTTAGGGGTGGCCTGGAGTGGGCCACGTAGAGACCGCCGGCCGGACGGGGAGATCCGAATAGGGAGGCATGTAGGGCGGGATATTTGGTTTACAGAATCCATTGATACACTTGTACCCTTCCTGGCTACAGACGCCGCCGTGGTCCGGGCCGCAACTCAGGGCCCCATTGTCTTCGAAGAGCATCGTGGCAAACCCATCAATCACATTGGCCGGCTGAATGTACAACAGAACCCCCATCAGAACGACAATCCCGACAAATACACAGCCCATTACGTGCCGATAGTTCATTCCACCTATTGGTGATTCGGATAAAAATGGTTAAGGCAAGCCTAGCATAATGGCGTGATGTCCTAGGGAGCCCGCGACATGCATATATCCGTGATACAACTCCCCATAGTGGGGACTCCAGCAAAAGTCGGTCGTATAGTATCCGTAAAAGTAATAAAATATGACCAGGCTAATGGATACGATGGCGGCTATTTGAAGGGGCTTCGATATATTCAAAAAATAATAAAAGCCCACGATGAACACTGTATAAATACACGCCTGGTCAAACCAAAAGAGGGCGGAGTCTTTTTTCGCACTTGTATGATACAGTACAGAAGACAGGGTAATTCCCGTAAAGGCAAGACCGTACAACCAATACTGTTTTAAAAGCGCATGAATCGCATTTGTCCCCATTACAAGAGAGGTTAAATGCAATACCATTACTGTGAATCCTGATTATTATTAAAGGCAGTTCAGCACAGAACAGGTTAGTACGTTTTCCGCACCTGGATGGCCGGCCCTCGGAGCCGCTTCATCGCATCCGGGTCGTACTTGTTGATATCGTCCTCGGCCTTTTCCTTCATCAGAGCCGCCGAATGGGCCCAGAACTCGGGAGCGCCAATCTTAAAGTCGCCGTGCATCTCGGCCTTGTACCAGAAAATGGCGTCTTCCAGTTTGTTAGACTGGGTGTTATTGTTGATAACCAAGCACTCATAGTTCTGCGTACACTGGTCCATGATTTGGCAAAAGAACTCAAAGTTGGGAAAGGCCGAGCCGTAGTTTTCGAAAATGCGCTTGCGATTCGAGAGGTAGGGCTCTCGCAGAATAAACACATAGTCGACGTTGGTCCTCAGGGACGGCTGAATACCGAGGGGGAACTGCATCGTAATCAGGAAAAACACCTTGAGCCACCGGCCGTTCATGAAGAGGTAGCGGATGTTCTTGTCGTGGGTCCACGAGTCGTCGTACATACAGTCGTCCAAAATCAAGAATGACCTCGGGTCGAGTTTGGACTGGACGCCCCGATCCTGGTCCTGCATGATTTTCTGCATGACGAGCTTCTGCCGCTTGACGAAATTGGCCAGAATCACTGCATTGTACTCCCCGTGAATGAAGATGGGCGGAATCATCTTTTTGAAGAAGCCGTTCGACTCTTCTGTTCCGGAAATGACCGTGCCTAACGGCATGTTCTGATGGTGAAACAGGAGGTCCTTGACGAGGGTCGACTTGCCAGTGCGGCGACGTCCGATGAAAATGGCAACCGCATCTTGCGGAATGTCCTTCATTTGAAACTTCCGGAGGGCTACGCTCATTGCTCCACCACCTGCCGCCATGTCTACTGAGCCTGCTTTGAAAAGAAACGTGGATAATACGAGCGTTCAATGGTCTCCCGAAAAGGGAGAATGGAGGCCCTGTTGAAACGGCCCTGTGTTGCGAGCCCCATTCAGGACCAAGCCAGGGCGATGTTCCCCACTATTCGTCATCTCCAGCGATACCATTCGGGCCTCGAGCCCTTCTTGAAGGAGTCCCCGCTGGAACCCGAACACGCGAGCCTCCCCCATCCCTATCAGGTTGTTGAATGGAAGGGAAAGAGTTCTGAAAACGAGCGAATCTATACCGCCACGCTCCAGGACGAGAGCGGGGTCCGGGTCGAGGGCCGGGTCTTTGTCAAGACGGTCCACCTGCTCGACCCCGTCGGACTCCTCCATGACGAATACATGGTCCCGCGCCACGCCCTTCTTCCCCAGGGCCGGAGTTCTTGGAAAAAGACGCTCCTTAAACTCCACAACCAGAACAACCAGGCCTACGTGGATGCGGTGGCCAGTTACGTCATTGGTCTGTTCCGCCATGCGGGGTTGACCCCCCACGGCGTTCTCTCCTACGGGTCCATGGCCGGAATCGCCGACACCTATTCGTATTGCCTCACGGACGACTATGACAGTTATAAGAACTGCCGGTGGTTCTGGAAGGGTCTTCAGTCCAATGCGGCCGTCCTGAGCGTCAAAAAAGACAAGGTCGATGTTCTGACGGACCCGGATTATGCCGCCCTTGTTCAGGAGCATTTTACGTGCCCGGCGGCGTACAGGGAGGGGTTATCGAAGAGCTCCGAGGAGGAGGTTTTGATTCTGTCCGAAGAGGCTCGGGCCGACGACCAGGGGAGTCTCCATTCGTTCGAGGCGGATGGAATGGAGGAGGCGTCGGAGAGCACAACAAGCGAGTCGGAGGACAGTGACGAAGAGGGCTCCTCCCTCTCTTCCGAGTCGACGCAGATGGACATCCACGTGACCCTGAACAACATGCCGGTGCTTCTTATTTGCCAGGAGGCCCACGAGGGCACTCTCGACGACTTGATGGAAGAAGAAGAGTTGGGAGGGCACAAGAAGGACACGCCCGAGTGGGACCGGATGTGGACGGCCTGGACCTTTCAAATCATCGCCCAGCTCGCCTTTCTCCAGAAGCAACTCACCTTTACGCACAATGACCTCCACACGAATAACATTGTCTGGAGAACGACAGAGGAGCCCTATTTGTATTACAAGACAGGCGAGGGGCCTCAGTACAAGGTGCCGACCTATGGGCGCATCTTGAGCCTGATTGATTTCGGCCGGGCCATCTTCAAGGTGAACGGCGAACTCTTTGTGTCGGACGACCACTGGCCCGAGCACGATGCGGGCGACCAGTACAATTTTGGCCCCTTTTTTGACCCTGAGAAACCCAAGGTGGGCCCGAACATGTCCTTTGACCTGTGCCGGCTCGCTATTTCAATGCTCGAGGGCCTCTTTCTGGAGAAGCCGGATCGCAAGAAGGGCAGCCAGGTGATTCTGAGCCAGGAGGGCGGCTGGAAGGTCTACGAGACGGTCTCTCCCCTCTACAATTTGCTCTGGTGCTGGACGCTCGACGACGATGGACAGACTGTCTATGAGGACGAAGAGGGAGAAGAGAGGTTCCCTGGGTTTGACCTGTACATTCAGATTGCCCACAGCGTCCACGACGCCGTGCCACGGGATCAGATTCGCAAGCCCCTGTTTCAAGAGTATCGTCTCAAAAAAGGGGAGTCGGTGCCGGCCGATAAGAAGACCTATTTGGTAGGGTAACTTGTTAACTGGGTTATCGCCTCGTTCGATTCCTCTTCCGTTTCCCGCCCCCCGCCACAAAGGGCGAGCCCTCTTCTTCAGGAACTCTTGAAGGTCGTTTCGACGGTTTGTGGGACCTCCTTCGAACAGAGGAGACTATTTTTTCATAAACAATCGGGCCTTTGCTTTTCTTGACGGGCGAATACTCTCCTATCCCCTCTTCGTCTTCTTCCTCTTCCTCCTCCAAACGCTCCATTTCTTTCGTTTCTATAGTTCTATAAAAACGTTGAAATTCTTCGAGCGTGGGGGCGTCCTGCTCCCCCGTCTTTGTTTTTATAAACTCGTTTAGCAATTCTGACACAATCGGTACATAAATAGGAGATCTTCCCACATAATTTAGGTAATTGTAACTATAGCACAGAAATTCATAGGCCAAGTCGTGTAAATATTCCTCATAGAAATCTTTTATTTGGGAGGCCTCGTAGTGGTCCATCGTCATCAAGGGCAGTAAGAATTTCATGTAGTTCCGTCGAAGGAGGAGGAATGAAAGGTCATAAAACATGCCAGTGGTTGTCTGGTTCATGTCGATTTCGATATCAGGATATACGGAAGGATTACGCTTTTTGATACTCGGAAGGGGGGCCTTGACGGAAAAGGAACGGTCAACTGATTTTGATTTCGACTTTGGTTTGGATTTCGATGTCGTTCGGGACGCCGACGGCTTGAGCCCTCCTCCCCGTTTTCTGGCCGCTCGGGCCGCCGCCCCCTTTTTGGCCTGCTTTGAACTCAAAAAGAGAATATGGTCATTGAGTCGTCTCCCTGAACTCTTAAATTCGGTTGCGACGGGGTCCACGAGCGCGGGGACTCCTGCGGGGACGGTGACCGTGCTGGGTTTAAAAAGGCTCCTCAATTTGTTAATTTCCATGACCTCGTTACAAACAATCTCGGCCGTTGCTCGAGCGGCCAGGGCTTTACACTGTTCGACCGATTCGTCCGTGTCCACGTCAACCAAGGTTCCTATACAGACATCGAGCCATTTGGTGGCGGCATCAATCGCCGGCACAATGTCCTCCGATAAATATTTACGAATAGTGGGGTATTCACCTGCCGTCCCCCCTATCTCGGTGATATCCTGCCCTCCGCACGAAATATAATACACCATTCCATCGTCGTGGCGTGTCCCTTGGTTCAAGAGGGCCCTCGCAATCGTCGTTTTTACCTTGGAATTATGTTGAATACACTGTGTCTGGTAGGTCAGTTTCAGCGATTTCCGCTGTAGAGTTGGGTCAAAATTAGGGAAAAAATAATAGCACTGGCCCAGATTTTCCCATCGCTTCTTCTCTTCCGTCTCCTTGATCAACGGCCGAAAGCACACGGGCACGCCCGTCTTGAAACAGCGCCCGAGCACCGTCTTGTCGTTCGTAAAGAGGCATATTTGAGGATTGGCGTGACCCATGTACAGTTTCGCATAGATGACTTGAAGAAAGTCACCGAGCTCTTTCAATAAGACGAAGAGGTAGGCGTCTTTCGTAGGAGGGCCTCGAGAATGTTCTGTAAACCAGGCCCTCTTCTCAGGATTGCCGGCGCAGTAATCGAGCCCCCCTCCCTTGTGCTCCTGCGAGGCAGTTCGGGTCATCGTGTAGGTCGTTCGCTCCCCACTGTAGGTCAAGTCGAGGGTGATTCGCATTTCGTTTCCCTCCAGCAACTCTCCTTTTAGTCCATTGAGTTTGAACGAGGGCTGCGTATTAAACCCATAGGTGTCAAATAACTCCTTGGGAAGGGGAATCGTACCGTCCCATGCGAGGACGGTCTTGTCGTTCGCCTTTTGCCTGGACCCCGGGTCTATATAGGCCCCGGGTGATACGATTTCCTTGATTTGATTGGGAAATTCGTCCAGGGTGAATCCGACGTCGTGGAAACCGATGCTGATGGCGGGGGAGAGCTTGTTCGTTTCGGGAAGGTCCCCCGTCTTGGGGTATTCACGACGCCCCTTTTTTACACTATTTTTCGCATCAAAGGGTTGTAACCAACACACTTTCTGGATTCTTGGCGAGTTGTCGTAGTCGGCCTTTCCCAGAATGGAATCGTCCACCTCCTCTCGGATGACCATTTTGAACTCTTTGCCAATTTCGCCAAACATGGCCTTGCGAGTGGCTCTGAAATTCGCATTGGTGGACTGGATTTCCTTTGCGTCTTTCGATACGTCGGCCACATTCAGTCTTCTCTCCTGCTCGATGAGGGCGGGTTCGTTTAATTTTTCAATGTCTTCGAAGCCATCGGCCCACGCCTTTGCGCTTCCGAAAGGAGTCTCCCCCCCTTTCGTACTGGCCTCGAATCGTTCACGGAGGAGTTCACCCCCCTCTTTGGAGTTCTTGCCCTTGTCGAGGATTGTTTCCGTAATTTCGTCGGCGGTTTCCAGAACATCTTTCCTATGCCGTGCGTTGGACCCGATATTGACCAAGAGGGAGGCGATCAGTTCGGCGGAGAGTTTCACCGCACTTGTTAAATCGGCGGCGGCCAAGGCATAGACTGCGGAGAGGGGGTCTTCAAAGAGACGGGGATCATAGTCTAGACTCGCAGATGCCATTCCCTATATGGTATAAAGAATACTATTAGTTAATTTAGTAGTATACACGATGGGTCTTGTGGCGGCACTCGTTGCCTGCTGCATGGCCCTTGTTAGCGGCGGCTACAACAGCAGCGACACTAGCGTGGCTCTTAGCAGCCACAGTCTTACAGTCCCGGAAGTGACTCCGGCCTTCTGGGTTCCTCCCTATCAGGATATTATTGGCGCCCGTCAACTCGCCGCCACGATGACGTCCACCCCTACACAGACCCCCACGAAAACTCGGACTCCCAGTCGGACACCGACAAAAACCGGGACCCCCACAGGAACTCCGAGCCAAACACCGACAAAGACGGGAACGCCTACTCCAACTCCAAGTCGAACTCTGACAAGGACGGGAACGCCTACCCCTACAAGAACTCCAAGTCGAACCCCCACAGGAACAGGAACTTCGACAGGGACTTCTTCAAGAACGTCTACAAGAACGGCTACACCAACGGGAACTCCAAGCTCTACAAGAACTCCAAGTCGAACTCCTACAGGGACGGGGACTCCTACTTCCACGAGAACCCCGAGTCGAACTCCTTCAAGAACGGGAACCCCATCGGGGACGCCCACGGGGACGGGGACTTCTTCAAGATCTCCTTCACGGACGGGGACTCCTACAGGAACGCCCACGACCACCCGAACCCCGAGTCGAACTCCTTCAAGAACAGGAACGCCATCGGGGACACCCACGGGGACGGGGACTTCTTCAAGAACTCCTTCAAGAACAGGGACCCCGACAGGAACTCCAACTTCCACAAGAACTCCAAGTCGAACCCCTACAAGAACGGGAACGTCATCGGGGACGCCCACGGGAACAGGGACTTCTTCAAGAACTCCTTCAAGGACGGGGACGCAGACAGGAACGCCTACGACCACCCGAACCCCGAGTCGAACCCCCACAAGAACGGGAACCCCATCGGGGACGCCCACGGGGACAGGAACTTCCACGAGAACCCCGAGTCGAACCCCTTCAAGAACGGGAACTCCGACTCAGACGGGGACTTCCACTCGCACCCCCTCTCCGACACCGACGAGAACGGGAACCCCGACCCAGACGGGAACGCAGACAAGGACCCCAAGTCGAACCCCTTCAAGAACAGGAACCCCGACCCAGACGGGGACTCAAACAAGGACCCCAAGTCGAACCCCTTCAAGAACGGGAACCCCGAGCCAGACAGGGACCTCCACAAGAACGCCGAGCCAAACTTCGACCCGCACGGGAACGCCGACCCAAACGGGGACTTCCACGAGAACGGGAACCCGAACACCCTCTTCGACCCCGACGAGAACGGGAACCCCTACGCAAACAGGGACGGCCACACGGACCCCGAGTCGGACCCCGACGAGAACGGGAACGCCCACCCAGACGGGGACCTCCACGAGAACGCCGAGTCGGACCCCGACGAGAACGGGAACGCCTACGCAAACAGGGACGCAGACAAGGACTCCGAGCCAAACTCCGACCCGCACAGGCACGTCGACGAGAACACCCTCTCAGACATCCACGAGAACGGGAACGCCTACGCAGACGGGAACAAGGACTCGAACCCCCTCTCAGACGCCGACGAGAACGGGAACCCCGACTCAAACAGGCACCTCCACACGGACCCCGAGCCGGACCCCCACGAGGACGGGAACGCCCACCCAAACAGGGACTCCGACTCGAACGCCTTCTCAGACGCCGACGAGAACGGGGACGGGAACCCAGACGGGGACGGGCACTCGCACATCGACAAGAACTCCGAGCCAGACGTCCACGAGAACGGGAACGCCGACGCAGACGGGAACGCAGACCAGGACCCCGAGCCAAACGCCGACCCGAACGGGCACACCCACCCAAACAGGAACCTCCACACGGACGTCCACAAGAACGCCTTCTCAGACATCAACCCGC
>Ga0136644_10000391_pt1 | contig 35098 bp, 38 predicted proteins | sample C_130820_EF_Meta_FD_94780 | JGI IMG/M metagenome (GOLD analysis project Ga0136644, IMG submission 94780) | Freshwater microbial communities from Lake Croche, Canada to study carbon cycling - C_130820_EF_MetaG (v2) (version 2) | ecosystem: Environmental > Aquatic > Freshwater > Lake | place...
CAACTAATTTGGAAATATATGTTTCTAACATTTGATTTATTTGGTTGTGTATTATTTATAGATGAAATAAATATACTACAAATGATACGCATCTTATACTTGGAACCTATTTTTACTTTTAAATTTCAATACAAAGAGAGAAAACTGTTTGGGTTAAAATGTGCTAAAATGAGTCGTTACTTTTGATATAAAATAATAAAGTGTTCCAAATAAAATACTGGTGAATAAGTATCCATATATGTTTATATTTCCATCTCTGAAAAATAACACTGGAAAGTATTTGAATAATAAACGTCTAAAAAACGGTAACTGAAATAAAAAGTACAATATACATATTAATAATGGTACTTGTATTTCATCGTACAGTTGGTCCAAATTACTATCTTGGTCAACTCGTCTGTTATATTTTGATATAATTTCATCATTTTCTTCATAGTCGCCAATATAATCTTCTGTTTCTCTGTTTGGAGGAATATAATTTGGTTGTATTTGCGGGTCTTGTATTATATTTTCAGTGTTTCTTGGAATATCTCTTGACTGTAACTGAGTTAGTCCAGCAGTACTTGCTTGTTGCAAACCATTCACTATTTGGTTTATTGTTGACTGGTCTAAACAAACACCTTGACTTTGACTTTGACCTTGACTTTGACCACCTATATTTACATTCGGAACTACTTGATTTGTTTCGTTTATTGAAAGAGAAACGTTTCCACCAATACTTCCACCTCCCGTTGGGTCGGTTGGCAAATCCATTATACTCGTTGTATCTGAAGACATATAATTATAATATATTTTGATTATTATAATAATAGTATTTACGCAAACATACAAATTATTTTTTATCATCGTCATCCATTTCAACAAATTTCATATTTTTATCACATTTTATAGATTTTGTGTTATACTTGTAACATTTGTCTTGGAACTTATATACTTGTCCATCAATTTCATCTAATGGAGGCGCTTTTTGAATAATACAATTACGACCTTTACAAACTCTTCTAAATAAAGATGCTAAACCCAATCCTAGAATAATTGACATTAATATTCTTCCGGTTTCACCGTGTAAAAATTTTGCTAATCGTAACATTATTGTATATAATATCACACTATTAAAATTTATCTAAAACTAATAATTTATTAATTTGCTATTTTTGTATCGGAATTGTTTTGATTAATGATTTATCTGCTGGACAAGTCACTTCTTTTGCTTCATAAAAAAAACAGTTGTCTGCATTGTCCTTGTATTGGACTTTTCCCACATTTTCTGGTGTTGGATACATATGAATCACTTTTGTTTCTGGACCCATTATATAAACAAAAAAAAGTCCAAATGCTAAACTAAGAATAAAAACTGGTAATGAAATAAATTTTGATAATGACCACATATCTTTTATATATTGAAATATAAAATTATTTATCTGGATTTTCATTTCTAGATATTTCTTTTATTAACCATTCTTGAGTAACTTCATCATTACAAATCCATCCGTATCCAACTGCATATCCAACTGTATTTTTATTTTCATCCTCATTGTAGTCACGATATTTACAACCATTATTTATAAAATGAATCATTGCTTTTTGTTGAAAACGAGTTACTATAGTACTACCGAATGACTTATAAAATCTTGATTCTTGTGCTGGTGCAGAAAAACGCCCTCCTTTTTTGTTTTTGAATATAATATGCGTCGTATTTGACGATTGAAATATTTTTACAAATGTTCCTTTTTGTTTTATCATTTTCGGTACAAAATTACTCGTATAATGGTTGACTATTTCAACTAAATATGTTTCATCCACCACGAAATCATTCATATTTGTAACTTCCCAAAATGCTAACGCTTCATTCACTAATGGTTTAAATCTATCATGGTTTCTCCCTCCGTAACACATACTCATATTTGTAGTTATAAAACCTATATTTATGTATTTAAAGTTCAATTTTTTTATTGAATTTTAAATTTATTTCACTTATGCAGCTTTGTGTTTTGCTCTAAAAATACTGATTTGTGTAACAAGAATGTAAAAGTTAACCAACATATAAATAGTTACTAAACCTCTTGCTCTAGATGAATTTGCAGTTATGTCTCCATAACCAGTTGTTGTCATAATAGTTACAGTGTAATATATTAATGCAACTAATCTATCAAATGGGTCACTTGGTAATCCTTTAATATCATCGTCTGTAGCAATAAAAAATAGTAGTAATATGTAACAACTATTGAATAAAATAAAATTAAACCACATATATATAATTAATTAACATAATAATTTTTTTAGATTTTTTATATTTCATGTATTTTTATACCAACCCTAAAAAATTACGCCCAATCTTACTTGTAGCAAATATACCACACCCAGACGCAATCTGTAAATAAAATACATTACTCTTTTTGGTGCAACATAGTAAATACACTGATAAAACAACAAAAAGTAAAGAAAAAAACCAGAACAGTTGAGTAAATCTATCCATTATAATAACTATTATAAAAAATATTTTGATAAAAACATCGTATAGTAAGGTTATGCAAAATATATTTTAGACTGAATAAATTATTTTATTCTCCTATTCTCATTTCTTCTTTATACTTATATTTTTTATTACCTTCTTCGTCATATTCAGTTGTTTCTGTTGTATCGCTTTTACTTTTTTCTTTTGTTTTTTTCTCTTTTGTTTCCTTAAGTCCTAACTGCATTTTTTCTACAACTTGGTCACCTAGTACAAATTCTAACTCTTCAATACTATATGGTAGTTGAACCAATTTGTATGTTCCGTCGTCTTCATAATCAACATAGGATTTGGCATATTTTCCATTCATTAATTTTTTCAAACGAGGAATCATATCATCAATATAAATATCCACCGCATCAGTTACAAACTGTTTGTTTTGGGTTTTTTCATACTCCGACATCATTTTTTTAATGTTTTCAATATTGGTATATAATTCAGTTTGAATTTTATTTAATTCTTCTCTTTTTTTACTAGAATCGGTAATAACATTAAATAAAGTTAGAAAATATTGTGAGTTTTCTGTTGATGTTATTACTTTTTCTCGGATTTCTTCAAATTTTTTAACTGCTTCTTCACTTGTTATGTATCCAAATAAAAAGTTATTTTTATCAAGAATTATACTTTTTTTATATTCCATCAGATTTTCTTCATCTTCTTTCATCAACTCACGTAAATCATTTGTTTCTGCCAAATTTATTTTAATATTGAAAGGACACGGATTTTCTTTATCTCCACAAACTGCCGACAATATACGTTCAAAGTCTTGGTTTTCCTTGCAACTAAAAATTGAACCAACTGGTCTACCACAGTTTATGCATTTCGGTCTCAATTCACTATACTTTAATCTTTTTTCTTTCCAACTTAAATTCGGAATAGCAATAATTTTCTTTTTTTCATTATTTATACTTGTTTCATATTGGTCCTTCATTTCATAATACTTGTCTACTCCCTCTAAATATTTCCTTTTTTTATCGTCTGTTTTATTTTCATCTACTATTTCATTTTCATCCATTCTATATTATAAATTACCAATATATTTATTTATATTTTTTTCTTCTTTTAGAATTTACCAATCTTTTTATGTGTAAAGTCATATTCGTCATCCCACTGTGGAAGTCCAGTAATCAGTGACTGTTGAGAACGTAACTTAGCATCTTGGTAATTTTTTATTTTTGATAAAATGTATTGTTGCTTTTCAATGTTTTTCATATTTTTTTCCGAAGGAGTTAGTTTTCCCTTATATTTAAATAACAATATTGTTCCTAAAAGTAGAAAAAAACCAACACCTAAAGATATATTAAATATAACATTATTGTATTTATTTTTAAATTCCCTACATTGTTTTAATGTCTGATTTAAAAAATATTTCACACCGGGTTCAATTAATGTTGGTTTAGTAAAATTATTGTCGTTCATATTTAATAATTACTTTTATTATATCAAAATAAATTATACACAATATCTATATGGACACTTCATATATTTCGGTATTTATATTTTTAATAACTACTATATTATTTTATCTCGTTTTGAAACCTAAAATGAAAATTGAAACTTTAAATGATGCGGCAATGATGAGTAAATATTCAAGTACCAAATATATGGGGTTGGGTATATACTTATTACTTGTAATAGTCACTCAATTTGCAGTAAATGCATACTACGTAATTAATACTTGTGGAGGTAGTTCTACTACAAACATTGGTTATGCATTTATTGTTACTTTTATTCCTTGGATATTCATATTCGGAATATTAATGGTTGTTTTGATTATGTTCCCCGGTATAAAGTCTGCATTTTCAAATGTTGTCGGTTATTTTATTGTTGCGTCCAGTGCAAACGGAGTTTTGACTGAACTACTAGTGAATACTGATGTTAATAGAACAATTAAGGATGACCCTTCTTTAACTCCAGAACAAAAACTATCATACCAAACTGCAGCAGACGCAATCATCAAGTTGTGTGGTAATATGAGTATTTTAATCAACCAAATTGTTCCAGAAAATTTCAATAAAATTTGGACATCCATTTTAACTCCTTTGATGAAAGAGAAATATCAACCCACAGTTAATAATGGTGTTACTAATGAAAATACCGAATCGTTAGCACTAAAACAAAAACTACTGGATATTGTTATATTAAGAGATAATATTGGTGAAGGTATGTGGTTTTTATATACTGCTATACTTTTGACGTCTGTTGTACAGTATAAAATAACATCCCGTGGTTGTGTCCAAGATTTGAAAGATATTCAACAGAACCAACAAAACTATATAAAAGAACAAAGTGTTAAAACTGCTGCCAACGCAAAGGCGAAAGATATGGTTTATACTCTGAACACTTAAAATTATACTATTCGCAAATGATATAAATAATATCTGTTATACAATACAATAGTTATGTACTGGAAGTTTATAAATATATGGTTTTTTCTCAGTATGGTGTATGGTTTGAAACAACCCATACCCAAATTTTGTGTAAATTGTAAATATTACATACGACCAGAAAGTAGTTATGTTGGTTCTGATGTGTATGGTAAATGTTTGCTTTTCAACATAACCACCATAAAACTAGACGATACCTATTTAGTTACTGGAATTGACAACTCTAAAGTAAGCGTTGAATATAACTACTGTTCTACTGCTAGAAGTATGAGTGGTATGTGTGGTATAGATGGAAAAAGGTACGAACAAAAATAATATTTTGACGTGTTTTTATGTTACACGTTAAAATAGTAAATTAAAAATTTAATCTAGGATGTGCTAAATAATACAAAACAAATAAGTAACATAAAATGCCTAAAATAATGGATAGTAACCAAATGGGTAGAATGGTTTTATTTCTAAATCCGACCCCAAACTGTCGGATACTACCATCTGTATTGTATAAAAATTTTGGTTGTGCAATATGTAGTGGAATAAATATCAATAAAAATAATAAAATTGCTACAACTGTTGGATGATTTCTAATATAATTACGATACATATATATTATAATTATAAACAAAAAAATATATTTATAATTAAATTATATCCAAATAATATAAAATGAAACAACCACCAAAATCAAAATTAACTAAAAAGGTTGTTATTGAATCCATATTTGTTGGAGTATATACTTGTGTTATTTATTTATTTTTGTCATATTTTATTTCTTCTAACTTTATCTTGTTGTTATTTGTTGTTGGATTTTTGAAACACTTTTTAGGTTATTATTTAAAAATCCAAGACTATTATTGTGCTACTTGTCTCAAAGATAGCAAATCATACACTACAAAAAGGTTATTATTTGGAGAAAGTATTTTAGAAGGTGGTGTATTTGTAATATTAGGAACTTTGTTGAAAGTTTTTATTGAAAATCGTTGGATATTAATGTTTTTATTGGGTTTTTTATTACATATTATTGCCGAACTTGTAGGACTTCATACATATTTTTGCAAAAATCGTTGTGTTATTCAACGACGACCATAGTCATCTTCATATCTTATAATATCATCTTCTCCTAAATAACTTCCAATTTGGGTTTCAATAATTTCTAATTCTTCAAAACCTATATTTTTTAAACGATGAATCTCTTTCACTGGAATATAAACTTGGGTGTCCTTGCTACAAACTGTTGTTTTTTTACCGATAGTTATTTCTGCAATACCTTTAACAACAACCCAGTGTTCGCTTCTACTATTATGTGACTGTAATGATAACCTTTCTCCAACATTTACGTGGATTATTTTTACTTTATATCCAGAATGTTCATCTTCGTGAATATTTTGATACCATCCCCAAGGTCTAACGAATTTTGGTAGTGACTGGTCGTATTGCATTTTTATATAATAACATATTTCTATGTTTTTATGTATTTTTAAAAAAATATATTCTTCTAATAATATATTGTAATGTCATATAACGTATCGTACTCTTCATTACCAACACTAACTAGCAGTTCTTTAGGATATATACAATAACAGAGTCTGGAAGTAAAACTACTGCAGGTACCAGTGGTAGTACTTTTTTCAACATATGTAGTTTTCTCTAACGCCTGGCGTGTATATGGTATTTGCTAACATATGGGGACTTGTTACAAAAGAAGAAACTGGTAGATGGCAAGGTGGAGTCAGTACTACTAGTAGTACTGCTATAACTCAGTATCTTTGTACACCAGCTGCGTCTAAATATGTCGCTAATCCTTACTATACCTCAAGTCTAAATTTTACATATTGTATTTCAGTAAGTAGTGGGACTACTACTTTATATATAAATGGTTATGCAGATGGTTTGCGCTTTAATGACTTTGATTATTACTGTCAGGCAATTAAAATCGCATAGTATAGTTACTTTATTTTTTATAAAATTATTATATATTCAATATATAACAATGAAAGACTTTATTTACATTACTGGTGTGTTATCATTAATTATACAAATACTAACTGGAGTTTTTGACTATTATGTTTTGGGATTACAAGTTCCTTCATCATTTTTGTTATTGAAAAAATTACTGTTATTAGAGTTTATTGTTCAAATAATAGAAGGTTCTTTTTATGTTTGGATGGTATATAATTTTTCAAAAATTGCAGATATTACACATTTTAGATATTATGACTGGTTTATTACCACCCCAACAATGCTATTCACTTATTCATTTTACTTGATGTATTTGAAGTATAAAGAAGAAAACAAGGAAATAAAAGATAATATGTATGAACTCATTCAAGAAAATCTAAAAATATTAGTTCCAGTTGTCATATTAAATGCAGTAATGTTGGCGTTCGGTTATTTGGGAGAAATTAAGAAAATGTCAAAATATTTGGCTGCGTTTTTGGGATTTATTCCTTTTATTTTAATGTTTTATATTATTTACATTAATTATGCCGTATTTTCGCCGGAGGGAATTAAAACCTTTTGGTATTTTTGCGGAATATGGTCTTTATATGGTGTGGCATCTATACTACCATATACGATTAAAAATATAATGTATAATATATTGGACTTGTTTGCTAAAAATTTCTTCGGTATTTTCTTAGCGTTTATATTGTTTTACTCAAATAAAGAATTAACGAATCAACAAACAACTCCAAACTACAACGATAATACCACTTTATAATTTATTTTTTCTTGTTTTATTTCTATATTTTTTAGTTTTTTTTGATTTTTTAATATATTTTGTTCGTTTTATTTTTTTTTGTTTTTTATGTTTTGTACCTCCAAATTTACCAACGGTGCTTGCGGGGGCTTCAATGTCTACGTTGGCATATTCCATTGCTCTATCTTTATCTTCTTTTGCCACACTTACCTTGGAATAAATATGAGAACAAGAAAAATCTATCAAGTTAATACTGCAGTTGTTATTAAAAATTAGTTTTATCAAACTTACAAAAAAACTCATTCTAATGACATCAATACTGTCACCATTTAAAATTATTTCTTCATTATCTTGTATTTGAGGACTGCGTAATTTTTCTTTTATAACTTGAGAAACAACATCTTTGCCATTAACCAACATTGATAACTTAATCAACCCAGATAACGTAGATAAATCAATATCATCTGGTGTTACTAATTCATATTTAATACCATCTGTTGCGTTACTCATATTTTTGTGTAATGAGATTAACTTTATACCAATATAAGCATCATCTGGGTTAAAGTAACAATATAATTGATTCAAACGGTCATTGAACCGTAGAATTTTTGATAAAATCTTGTCATATACCACCATATTATGTATTTTACAAGACTTTTCATATCTTCTTTCATCATATTCCTTATTTCCTTCCAAAATTTGTTTATAGAAAGGTTTCAACGTTTTTCCAAGTTTTTCCATTTCAACATAAGTTGGTTCGTATAATGTTTTTCTAAAAATATTTTTCAAATTTCGGTAATTATAAACATCATTATTTACATTTGAAAGAGAGTAGTAGTATTCTCCAGGTTGACTATAATACCTTACATTTTTAAATATTTCATTTTCTTTATCGTTTAAATTTACATTTATCACTGCTGCGTGTGTATCAATAGATATGGTTAAAACATAAGAATTTGGTTCTATACATTCATCTATTCCTATCATTATTATATATAACCAAATATTATAATTTTGAGCCGCTAGTATTTTCCTTCGGTGTTTTTCTTTATTTTAACATTTTTGCGATTTTTAATCAAAAAGTGTTCATTTTGAAGAATTTTTCCGAAGGCAAGAAATGGAAGAAAATTTTGCCCAAAAGTCGTAGGGGTTTGAAAAAATGGACAAAAATAAATGTCCAATTTTCAAAACCTAGGGTATTTTGGCGACAACTTGTTTTCAAAACTGGTTTTACAGCATAATGCTCTAAATTCCACATTTTTGTATTTTGGACGAGACCATATTTTTGTGAGCATAAATTTAATTTAATAAAAAACTATTTAGGAACTTTTTTCTGTTACAAATATATGAAACAAAATGAAACAAAAAATAGTTCAGAAAGTTCCAATAAATATTATTGTGAAAAATGTGACTACACTACCATCAGAAAAAGTCAATTTGAAAGACATCTAATAACAGCAAAGCACATAAATGTAACAAAATGTAACAAAAAAGACACGGCAGAATGTTACTGCGGCAAGACCTTTAACAATCGCACAACTTTGTGGAGGCATAAAAAAATTTGCACTGAAACTCAAAATACCCCATATGTTGAGGAAAATGACAAAAAATACGAAGAAAATACAATAATTTCTGAAGAAAAACAAAATAAAACCGAAGAAGAATTGAAAGAATTGAAAACAATGTTTATAAAAATGATAGAAATAAACCAAGATTTACAGAAACAAATTGTTGAACTTGCGAAGGAAACAAAATCAATTACTAATAACAATAATACAACAAATAATAATACTACAAATAATAATAAATTTAACTTGAACATTTTCTTGAATGAAAAATGTAAAGATGCGTTCAATATTACTGATTTCATCAATAGTATTGATGTTGGTTTCAAAGACTTTGAGAATTTCGGAAGACTCGGATACGTTGGTAGTATTAATAATATTCTTATCCGAGAACTGAAAGGGTTGGACGTATATAAAAGACCGATTCACTGCAGTGATTTAAAACGTGAGGTAATTCACGTAAAAGATAATGATACTTGGGTAAAGGATGATGATAAAAAACATATGAAACGAGCAATCAAGTTGATAGAACACAAGAATATCAAGTTAGTTCCTAGTTGGTTAAAAGCAAATCCAAAAGCAGACGATATTACTACGAAAAAACACGAAGAATATATGAAGATTTTGGATAACTCAATGGGAGAGATAAAAGACGAAGATAACGAAAGAAACTACGATAAAATAATAAGAAATGTGGCAAAAGAAATACTTATTGATAAGGAAAAATAGTATATACATATATTAATGGAAGAAGTTCCTTGGCAAAATTTAGAAGCTGGTAAAGAATATTATATAGAAAATATTCTTCCGCCAACAGTAAATGACTATGGAACTCCAATGGGGAGAAAAAAGAAAGGTATTTTTGTGGAAATATTATATGACCGGGGGACGCCATTTACAATATTTAGAAATTTGATGGAACCACCCCGCGGTATCGAAGGTCCTTACTTACCAAGTGCTTTAGGAAGTGCAGAAGAAAATATGTTTTCAATAAACGTAAATAGGTTTTATAGACCAGTTAGTCATCATCAAATCGCCCTAAACCAAGTAGAAAGAAAATTTGGGGATATGACAAACACAAATTTTGGTGAGACTGTTATTTTAAAAAACCCATACCTTGGTGGTAAAAAATCAAGAAAAACTAAAAAAAGTAAACGAACTAAAAAGGGTAAAAGAAGTAAAAAAAGTAAAAAAAATAAAAAACGATACTAAATCAATAGATATTATATCAAATATGTAATATCTATTTCACACTTTCCGATGAAACAACCATTCAGTCATCATAACCGACACCTTGGTCTTCATCACCGTCGTTGAATCCATCCATATAGTCTTCTGTCATACGACCCATATTATATTCATCATCTTCTACACCTTGTTCAACTTCCATTTCGTCGTAATAATCTTCCATCAACATATCTATATTTTGGTCGTTTGCAACATCTTTGAATTTTTTTCTTACTTGTTTTTCAACTTCATTCATTTTCTCGGTAAGTTCAAGTTCGGTTTCGTATGTTTCTTTCGTATAGGTAGTTAAACCTTTTTGTAATCCTTTACTCCAAACACCTAGTTTATTTATTTTTAATATGGTATCCGCATCACGTTCTTCATCAGTCATTTGTTGTAGTCTGTCAGTAAATGTATCTTTTTCAGATTCTTTTAATTTGAAAATGACATCCATCACTTCATCATAACTCATATTAATCATATCCTTGTGGTCAAACAACACATTCAAATAGTCAACCAATAACTTGGCAATATTTGTTTTAAGTTCTCTTTTATCACCAAGTAATAAACTAGATGTTGGTAGTTCAGAGTCTTCATTTCTAACTTCGTTTTCAAATCTACTTATAATCATACTCTCGTCATCAGTGTAACGAATATAAGTAGTAATCGCGCGTAAAAAGTAATTTTCAAATAGTAACCGAGTCGTTCTCTCATCAAATATAGAACGTTTCTTTGTATCTTTGTACTTGATTTCATTCAAGTATGGTGTTTCATTCACAAGTGTTATAAAGTTATTTGTGTTTATCATAACAGAATTTAATATATTGGTGATACTTGGAACATTGTAAAATTTTTTAAAGTTAGAATAATAGTCAGTAATCATTTTTCTTATTTTATTTGAGTGACTTTTTGCTAACCCCCAATATTTAGGTATTTGAACAGATGCAGTGTCTTCATAGTCAATGCCATTGAGAATAATACTTGGAAATGTTTTGGAAAAATTGGTAATATACTCCTTGATGAAATGAACGGAATTATATGTAGTTTCGTCATAAATATTATCTTTGTCCACTTTGTTTTTTTTCCAACTCATGATATTATCAATATTTTCTCTCATTTGTTTCAATTTAGTTTGACTTAAACCACTATAACTTCTTAAATATTCAAATAAATCTGTTTTAAGTTTGGTGTTTGAAGTACTCAAATAATTTTTAAACTTGTACATTTCGTCAGTGTCTTCTTCAACCGCAATGTCATATGTATCCAATAGTCCGTCAAAATGATTTCTTAAATCTAAAGGTACGAGTGCAACATCGCCAACATTATTCTTTGAAATACTTTCAATAACGTCCCTCATTTTAGTAATACGGGTAACAATCAATTCAACTGTAGAAAAGTCAACGATATTATTACGATTTACAATTTGTAATAATCGCAAGAACTGTTCATTGGTATAATGGTGACCATCACTTTTTAACTTTCTAATTTGTTCTTTTATTGAATCGGTGAGAGAAATATGTGGTTTTTCGCCACACAATGCAAGTAAATTTTCACTTGTTGGTGCGAGAGAATTAAACTTACAAAAAACAATGAATGCTTTATAAATGGTTTCTTCGTTGAATTTATCCGATAGTGTTGGATAAATGTTTTTGGAGTTTTCTCTACAAAATAAATAAGGTCCCTTACTTATCGCTTGAATATCATATAGTATGTTAGATAAGTCACCAACATTACTATTATATAGACCAATTTCTCCGTCTTCTCTGAAAAAATAGTCAATAGTAATAAATTCACCTCTTTCGTTACAACAAGCGTTTTCTACAAAAGGTTCATTTGCCGAATTTTTTAAAAGAGGTCTTTTACTTTCAATTATTTTTTGGATTTTTTCTTGTATTCCGAGAGAAAACATGATTATTTTTGATTGAATCACTAGTATTTTCTCTCTTTGCAACGAAGACGCTGCTTTGAAATCGCGCATTAAATCTTTTTTAAAGTGTTCAGAAATATTATCAATCCCTTTCATTTTAATTGGCACTAACGGAGGTAAGAAAGTTCTCCATTTGTTTAGGTCGTGTTCTACTGGTATAATTTCATTTGGACTTAATAATAAATATTCGTTTTTCTCTTTTATTTTTCTCTCAACTTCTTGATTTCTTAAGTAATATTTATCAATGAAATCTTTGATTTTATCCGCAATTTTGTTTTCATCATTAGACTTTGACAATACATTCCAAGGTTCAACTGATTTTGCTTTGGGTATTTTATGCGCAATGCAACCCATATATTTTAGTCCTCCATAATCACCGCCGCCGTCTACTGGGTAACCGGAAAATGAACGCACACAACCAGGGTATGTTCTTTTTGTTTTGACACTAGGAATGCTAGTTTGTATTCCAATAAGTATTGCTGCCATTGATAAAAATAAGAGATTATAGTTGTAAAAAGTTTTATATGGTATAGTTGACTTACCCTTTTTTGCATCTTCTTGTATTTTACTTTTGTATTGTTCTTCTGTTAGTGGTATAGCAAAAGGTAATGCTTCATTCGCGATTTTTAGAATAAAATCTTGTTGGTTTTCCAAATCAATTCCCATAAATTCGGAAAATGCGTGAAGAACATTCACCATTATAACCGTTTCAGCATTTTTGTATTTTTTTGTCTTTTTATTACTCTTTGAATCTTTTAATGACTCATTCAATAACTCACCCGCGTCTTTTTCCATAATTTCCCTTGAAGTGATAAGAAACCCATCTTCATAACCTTCATCAACATCAAAATCAATTTTACGAATAATGTACCCACTGTGTTTATCAACCCAAGAATCACCGTCATCACTTAAAACACCAATTTCTTTAATCACTTGTTCCATTTTATTTCTGTAGTCTCCCGGGTCTTCCACGAAACACGCTGCTAAAGTATTAAAAAAACTAGGTAATAATTTTGCATTTGTTTTAATACAATACAACCAGTTGGGGTCTTCGTTCTCACTAGTAGATGTACGTGTAAACTTCAAAGAAAAACGAAGAATATCATTTTGTTTTTTTACGAAATCAGACTGTCCCAAAATAATATTACGTAACTTTTCATACGGAGAAACTACAATATCATTTTCTTCATCATTTTCAGTTTTCGCACCAATTTTAAACTGTTGGTTGTTATATTTGAATGTTTTATTATGTTGGATGTTGGTTAAACTGTCTAAAATGCTGCTATAATATTCAAATTTTGATTTTATAAAAGACTCTAACTGTTCTTTGGATAATTGATATTTCATATCAAATTCATCTAAAATTTCACTATATGCGTCTCTGGTAATTGTTTTTTTGTTTACATCGTATGATTCACACTTTGCGTCATACTTTTCTTGTACATCAATACATTTTTGTTGGAAGTTACACAACATGTCTGGAGTAATGCCAACCATTTTTTCATCTGCATTTGCGTCTAGAACCCATTTATTATGGTCTCTTTTATAGTAAGTTAATTTCTTTTCGTTTTCATCATCATAAAGAACCGCATAGTCACCATTCACTACTTTTTTCATACCATTAATCAAAGTTTCAGTCAAGTATTTCGCATCCAACTCGGCAAGTTTCATTTTTTCTTGTATTTTTTTTGTTAAAAATTCAATAAATTCTTCTGGAGGCATATTTGACTGTTGGTTCAAGTAGTCGTCAATGATGCTATAATTTGTGGAGTCGTATTTATTATCAAAATAAATTGTCTTGTCATTATCATCTTGTAAATCTTTTAATATGTTGTAGTGTTTTGCAATAATAATATTTTTACATTTATCTTCTTCTTTAACAGTTTTAATTTTGTTTTCAATCTTATTCTCTCGGTCTTCAATAATTTGATGAATACTTTGAGGTATCATTAAAAATGAGTTTTGAAGAGACACTCCATAGTTGTATATGTTACCAAAATCTTTGATTATCATTTTAGTAAAAAATTCAGAGTCAGTAATTTTGAATTCAACATTACTATCGTGATAATCATCAATAATTTGTTTTTTGTTTTCACTCTCATTCAACAGACTTTCTAAAGATTCAAAATTAGGAAGATTGGAAATGTTTGACCCAGTTCTTTTAATATTTGAGAAAAATTTGCTTCTTTCAATGAATTTTTTATTATACTCGGAAATTTTTTGAAATATAAATGAATTTATTTCTTTGTACTGCATATAAGTTAAATCTGAATTATAAATTAAGAAAGGTTCAAGTGTTTCCACGACGTCTTTGAGAGATAATTTACCGTTAATATTTTTTTTCATCAAGTTGAATAAAACTCTTGTTTTAGGTATTACTTTGTTCAAAAATGCAGAATAAGTTTTTTCTTTCAAAGTATTATCACTTGAAGACTGTTCATTTTCTTCGCGAATTTTATCATTTTTGTAAAGAACAAAGTTTTTGATATCTGTTAAAAATGTTTCATCGTTTTTCAAAGTAATATCTTTTTCAAGTTCAGTGTTTTCATTCACATCCACTGGAATACTATTTACAATAGTATTTTTTTTCAACAACTGCCAGTAGTTTAAAAATGTATTATTCAAGTTTGCTTTAGTGTAAATACTAGTACCGGGTAAACTTATATGAGAGAAATGAACTGCTGGTTCTGGTAATGTAAGTATTGATTTTAAAGAAATTGTATCTGGTTGAGTAAGTTTAACCACTTGGGGAATAAATTTACTACCAGTTAATTGAATAGCATTTAATCGCGTGAGTCCCAAATTATATTTTTCAACGACAAATCGTTTGCTTTTGATAATATTTTTTTCCACTACGGAAGAATATAAATTGCCCAAATTATCAATGACTACATTGAAATTATCTAAAACATAGTTGTCTGTAATAATATCGTAGTTTAGTTCTGAATCTGTATCTTGAAAAGGTGTGAAATAAGGATTTAAATCACTATACAAAGTAACGTATTTATTTTCCGCATCTGGAAGGTCATTGGATTTATACGCTTTTAACAAATTGTCAATTTCACCAACACTATTTAATGTAAAATGAGTGCTAACATCACCAAGTTCATTTTCATCATTGGAGTTTGCATCATATACTTTTCTAATATTTTTTGCAACTGGAATAAGCCAATACAACATAGTTTTAAAGTGTAATAAGTCATTTACAAGAGGTTTCCAGTTAGCATTTTTAATAATTGTTCCATTAACGTTTTTATTTTCATCAAAAGTAGAAAATTCATCTCTGAGTTGTTTAAAACGTTCAATCATAGTGTGCACGTTATTTAATACACTGACTGTGCGTTGGGAATTAGGTATTTGTGATAACATTTCTTCTAAAAGGTCATTTGTTTGTGTTTCTATGTTATAACGTTGTTGTGACTCATCCACGTTAACATACTGAGTAATAGATTCAAGTTCTTCTCCAAATTGGATTTCATTTGCTTTTAATATAAATTCTTTTATGTTGTCTTTGATTTCTTTATAAGGAACACTATATTCAATTATATTATCAATTGACTCTTGGTCAATTTCGGGAATGTTTTTATTAACTTCTTCTTTTGTTTCTTCTACTAAAGATTTTTCTTTTTCGCTAGTTTCGCTAGGTTTTTCTCTAATTTTAATAGTTTCAATGGGTAAATCAAGAGGAATACCTTTATAGGCAAAATTAATATACAACATTTCTTTTTCTGGGAAACTTTTAATTTCAATCATATCTTCTTCAAGGTTAGTTATTTCGCCGGTAATAACCACTGGAACATCACCTTCAAAATAGATATCTACCCATATTCCAGGTAAAAGACTGTGTTGTCTAGAGTAACCAAGTTTATCATTCCGATATAAAAGAGATATTGACTGAATTGTTTGGTCACCAAGTGTTCCGTCTTCATTAATTTTAATCTTTACATTATTGAATTCTTTTGTATTAATCAGTTTTATCATGTTTTCATCAATATAGTCAATAATAAATGTATGGTTATTCAAAACATCATTTGAAGGGTCTTTAATTAATATAACGTCACCCAGATGTAAAATCATAGAAATGTCTTTTTCATTGGACTTGTCTGTTTCTTCGTCATTATTTTCAATTTCAACTTCATCGTCTTCTTGTTCAATTTGGTTTATTTCTATAGTAGGTTCTTGTTCTTTTATTTCACTCGTATTTAAATTCAAAGACATTATCCTATATTTATTATAGATATTTTTATGAATTACTAAAGCGAAATGTAATTAAATAGATAAATTTCTAAACATATAATTTTAGAAATTTATTGAAATAACCGAATTAGTAGTCTTCTGGTGGATTTGAAATTAAATCTAGTAATAACAAATCTTTATATGTATTATTTTGGTCATAAGCATTAAAATAATTCATATCTCTAACATTTTCGGACCAAGGAACATCTGCTGCACCACGTGTCATTTTTACTTTTTGAAAAAATTCTAGACTTTGAATTGGGTAATGGTTCAAGTGTATTTGTTCATTGTCAATAATAGTATAAGTGTCATCTACATTTTCTAAACGATGGATCCAAATTGAGTCACTATTTGGAATAGATTCGGTTTTAAAAATATATTTTGTTAAAATATGTATTTCTTCAACACGATGTAAAATTGCTTTTCTAATATCGGCGGGGTGTTCAATTAGTCCATCACTGCCAAACATTAACCAATTTGAAAGAACCATGTTATAATTTTCGTGTGTTTGTAAAACCTTGCTCAACCGTTTTTTAGTTCCAAAGAAAAATTCGTCCAAGTCACATACTGCTAACCAAACAGTTTTTTCTTTTAAACTAAACGTGTTGAAAACATCTTTGTAGTATTGTTGTTGTCTATGTTTTATATCACCATAGACGTAAGTAACAAAACCTTTATCAATATATTCTTGTAATATTTCTATTGGGTTATCACTGCTTCCGTTATCAATCAAGTAAAAATGTTCTACACCTTGCCATATATAATGGTCTAACCATACTTTTAAATTCATAGTTTCATTTTTGAATATTGCCAAGACAGATAAGTAGTACATGTAGGTATTTATAATAAACAGTTATTTTTTATATTCTTTTAACTAAATAGTATAAAAAGTATTATTGAAAAGTTTAAAATGTAAAATTCTGATATTACGATAAATAACATAAAATACAACCAGGGTTTCCTGTACGATATGCAGGAGCATTACTTTCGTAATTTGCCGGCGTTGCTGCTCCCCCGGAACCATACCCAGCAACCACTTGTGTTTTTCCACCACCATAACTAGTTAAGGTATAACTATTTCCATCCGAACAGGAATAGGTATGTGATACTTTTGGAGGATCATCCACAGGAGAAGTACTTCCTCCGCTATTACCAGAACCACTTGATGTAAATCCAGATGAAGCCCCGTTTGATCCTTGGTCGCCTCCATCTACACCATTTACTCCTTGGTATGTAAAAGATAAACCAGTAGTATTTGTATAACTGGCTGTCCCACCAGCTGCACCAGCTGTTTCAGAAGAAGCGTTAGTACCTAATCCAGTGCCGGCACTTAGTTTTATTGTGGAAGTATTATTACTACTATTAGTATATGTTATAGTAACAGAACTAGGATCAGTATATGTTGACGATGATCCATCTCCTCCACTCACAACATATGTAATACTCTTCATTTTCATAGTTCCACCATATGTATAAGGGATAGACAATGCAGATATGTAAGCACCTGACCCACCACCACCGGTTCCATATGTATAACTTCCCGCTTGGGAACCGCTACCACCTCCACCAAATATAATAAAATTGAAATATGTATATCCTGATATATAAAAATTGCTAGCCAATGTTGCTGATTTATCAACTCCATCTGTTGTTGTTAACAATCGACTAGTAGTACTAAATAATGTTGGAGGATTATATGGATCAAAAATAGTGTTTAAATCACTGCCAGATACTAATAAATTAGTAGTACTCGCTTTAGTACCTCCACTATACTTAGCAAACAGAGTGTTTAAATCCCCATAACCATTCACATTAATATTTGTGGTTACACTTGATTGATATCCATACGATAATGGTTGGAAGATAGTTGATAAATCTTTCTTTGCTACAAAATAATTTGTGTTTGGGGTTGTCATTTATATAAAATAATATTATTATATAAAAAAATGAGTAAAAAAAGGGTTTTTATTCCTTTATTTTTACATTGGCTTGTATCCTATTAAGAGTCGCAAATTAATAAACTAGTTAACAAATCGTCTAAAACGATAAAATATTATTATGACTGGTTGGATTTACTGTGGGGATACTTGATAAACCTAGTAAAAATATTATATCATAAAGTTATAATATTTTTTACATATTTGCGCGAATTAAAATTTCTTCATAATATTTTTATAAACAGCAATCGCGTCATCAACACACGATTTTAGATTTTGTTTTACTGTTGCTTTTTCGGTAGTTTCTTTGAACGCGATACGAATAATACTATCAGTGTCGTGTGGGTGCATTTTTTTGAAACCACAGTAAGATAATGTTTTCAATTCTTCAAAGAATTTCGCATATAGTATGAACTCAATTACTTTTCCGATAGTATAGTCTTCATTTTCAAGAATAATATCAAAAGAGTTCTTCATTGTATTATCAGATGGATTTATTTCAATATCATCAGTGTCAATGATAGTGTCTAGTTTTTCTAATTTTGAAATTAAAATGGTGCACGCTTTTTTGACTAAATCGCGATTATCAAAAACACCGATAGTTTGAATAATAAAATCAAAACTATCTTTTTTTACAATACGTCTACCTTCTAATAATTTCCAATTTTCAGACTCAAATGTAATTGCATCTTTACCAAGTCCCTTATCTTTCCATTGTTGTTTCTTTTTATCTAACTCATTTTCCATTTGGTCATTATCAACCGTGTATTGGTAGGAACAAGTAGAAATTACGTTGAATGAACCGTCTGTTTTGGCACTGTCAATTGAAAACTCGCAAGTCAGATGTATTTTTTCTCCTAGAATTTCGTCTGAAATTTTTGGTCTAAGTCTGACAAAGTCAATATAATATCCAGTGAGTTCATTTGGAGGAAATATGTTATGTACGTCTTTGTCAGATAAATACTGTTCAGTTATTTTATTTTTAATTTTAAAATTTTCAGTAGTAACATACATAATGGTATCACTCGTATTTTCTACATTGACTTCCATAATATAATTTTCTAAAGGCATATCTAGGTCGTTAATATGTATAGGTATACAAGATAAACGTTGTTTGATTATTTCGTTGTTGAAACGAGTGGTATTTACTAAAATATTTGATTTATTTTCTTCATAAGGAGAAGTTCTGAAAACAACAGTTTTGATATCGGACAAAATGGTTCTACGAATAGCGTTTGCTAAACTTACATTTACACCACTTAATGTAAAAGTAAGAACACCATTGTCTTCAACAATTTTTTCAATATGTGGATTCATTTTGCTTATTATTATATTATGACAATATATTTAATACATTTATAAAAGAATTTAATCAATTTTTTTATAAATTTGCGATTTCACAAAAATAATAATTAATATTTTGTGGAAAATGAGTTAAAATAATAATTTGAAAACCTTAATATAAACAAAATATGAGTTCTATACTTTATTATTCAAACTTTTGTGAACATTCAAAAAAATTATTGCAATCTTTATCAAAAACGCAAGTGAGTAAAGAAATACATTTTATATGTATTGATAAGAGGGAAAGAGACCAAAATGGGAAAATAAATATTATTTTAGAAAATGGACAAAAAATTGTAATGCCAGAAAATGTAACAAAAGTTCCAGCGTTGTTGTTGTTAAATCAAGGTTATCAAGTACTGTATGGTGATAATATTTACAACTATATGAAACCCAAACAAGAAACTGTTACAAGACAAGCGACAAATAATAATATGGAACCAATGGCATTTTCTTTAGGAGGAGGTGGATTTGGAATAGTATCTGACAATTATAGTTTTTTGGATATGGATTCAGAGGAACTGAATACAAAAGGCAATGGTGGGATGAGACAAATGCATAACTATGTACCATTGAATCATTCAGACATAATTACAACTCCTAAAGATGATTTTGACTATAAGAAAGATAAACTGTCTGGTGATTTGACAATTGAAAAATTGCAAAAGCAGAGAGAACAAGAGTTGACTAACTACGGGGGGCAAAGAAAATAAGTAGTAAAAGTAATAAACCGTTAACTAGAAAAAAAATTGATTTAAATATCCACCAATTTCTGTTCAGTACAACTATAAAAAAGTATTCATTAAAAATGGTATCGTATAAAGATAAAAAGGTCATTAACTTGTTATCTTTGAAGTATAATTTTAGTTTTGAGGAAGCATTGAAGTACATAGAAGAATTTGAAAAGAACAAAAAAAGACAAAGTGTAGAGTATAATGGTATGGAATTACTATTTGCTATTTTATTAAAATACCCAGAAGTAAATGACGTACCATCTTTATGGTTATTATTAGAGAACGATACTTCCGTTACAAGTAATATTTCATTTAACACTACAGATGATTTTAAATCATATGTAGAAGACCTTCAAAGAAAAAAGCAACTAGTTAATAAATATATAGTAAATTTTCGTAAAAATGCACATTTGTTACCAGCACTATCCGCCATTGAAAAGGTGTATTTGTCTGGAAAAAAAAATAAACACGATGAAATTGATAGTATAAATAAGGGTCTTGGTAAAAAAGAAGCAAAAGCAGATGTTTATATAAAGTTGTTATCTGGGGAGTTCGTTGGATTTTCAGTAAAACAAAGTAAATCAGCTACCAAGTCAAACTATAGTGTGCAAAAGATGTTTGGAACTGAAACTGACCATAAACTTACAGAAACTAGACACAAGTTTTTAAATGAAAATGGTATAGTAGATTTTCAAAAGTCGCAGCGTAGCAAAGTAAATGAATTGTTTTATCCAAAAAACACAAACAACCCTTATTGGGACGAAGTAAAAAAACAAATTACAGAAAACAAAAAAACACTTTCTACAAAAATCGTTTCCTATTTATATTCTGCAACTGTACCATATGACATGTATGAATTTGATGGAGAAAATATCTATAAACTGAACAAGGTAGTAAATGCAGACTCGGTTGTATTTGAAGAACATACTCCGTATTACTATGATTCAAAAGGGAAGTTACGGCGCGCAGCCAAGTTGTTCTATAGATTGGAAGTTGAAGATAAAAAATTTAGAGTTGAAGTTCGTTGGAAAGGGGATGTATATAACTCGTCCCCTCAATTTCAATTACACGAAGAGTAGTTATACTACTATGTTGTATGCTTTTAACGTGTTAAGAATTACAAAATGAACAACATCTACATTAACAGCGTTTCCAAATTGTTTATAAGCAACTTTATCATTTTCATTCAAAACAAAATCATCTGGAAAAGATTGTAATCTTGCGCATTCTCGTGGGGTTATGTATCTTTTTTCCTTTGCATATATTGGTGTTTGAACAATCGCAACTAGTGTTGGAAAATATTTACTTTTTTTTACCCGAATTCCAGACTGTCTATATTGTATGAAATGATTGAAAATGCTGTCGTTTTCTTCTTTTTTACCAACTTGCCATTCTAACTTGCCGTATATTTCTTTTTTTGATAAAATGTTTTTATTTTCTTCTAACCATTTATCCCATTGGGGTTTATACTTATTATAAATGGGTTTATTTTTAGTAATATACTCTTGTTTCCACGAAGGCAAACTTTTGAATTCATCTTCGGAGTATGAACGAGTAAATTCATTACACAAAATAGTTGGAGACAAATTCTCTCCCGTTTCAAATTGTTTTATCATTTGATCCCATACATTTAATATATTTTCTTCTTCCTTGGATATTTTATACTTGTCTGTTTTTGTTTTGTCGGTTTCAATGATTTTGGAAAGATCAATAGGAATATTATTTGGTATTGTGAAATTGATTTTGATGTTTTCATTATAAATATCATTTCTAATACATACAAATACAACTCTTTCTCTTTGTTGTGGAATGCCTAGTTGATGTGGACTTAGTTCAGTTGTAGTTACATTATAACCAGTTTCTTTGATTCTATTCAATATGTGTTGGAATATTTTTCCATTTTCTATTTTTTGAATATGTTTTACGTTTTCTAAAAACATAAACGAAGGTTTTTTGACTTCTGCAATTTTTAAAATATATTCAAACAGTTGTCCTCTTTTGTCTTCAAAACCTTTTTTATTTCCAGAGTTACTAAAACTTTGGCAAGGAAACCCTCCACACAAAATATCAAATGATGGAATATTATTTATGTTTATTTTACTTATGTCTCCTTCTGGTTTTATTTTATAATTTAATTCATAAGTTTGTCTACATTTATCGTCAATATCAGATGCAAATACACAACTTGTATTGGGTATACGATTCAACGCTTGATGAAAACCACCTATTCCACAAAACAAGTCTATGAATCTAATATTATTTTTATTTATAGTTTCAACACTAGTATTTTGAATAATGATATTTGGAGTTTCCTCTGTAACAGTAACACTAGATTCAGTAAGGGTACAATCTTGAATAAGTTTAATTAGTTCTGTTTTATTTTTGGAAGAACATTTTAAAATATTCAACTCCTTACACTTGGAAAGTAGTTCTATTTTTGTAAATTTGTTTAGGTCACTCATTCTTTTATACTACTATTTACTCACTGGTCAATTTTAAATCAATTTTTTTAAATAATTTATTTCTTCACAATTATAATTATTAATTTCTTCACAATTATAATTATTAATTTTAGTAATTTACTTAAATAGATAATATATTACTTTATAATATGGCATCCGAGAGCGCTAGAATTTTAAATGGATTTAATGAGCATTTTATGGCATTTGTAAGTGACATCATAAATGTGTTTCCAGATAATACTGACCTTGTAACAGCAAAAAATTCATTTGTTTTGATACGAAAAGCAAATCCAAAGTTAATAATAAAAATTTGGAAAAGTTACGTGGTTGATAAGTATGGCGCAGAGATAGATTTGGGTAATATTAGTTTTTTTATAGATAAGGATTATGCAAATGATTTAACTAACGCGGAAAATTCTGATAAAATAATAGAAGCAATAAACAGATTAAGAAATCCGGTGAAAATGATGTCTGAGGAAAGTCAGCAAAAGTCTATGAAGTATATTCAAAACTTGAAAAAATTATGTGTTGCATACCATTCACTGTAAAAAATTTACTTTCTTTTTCTTGTATATTTTTTATTATATTTTTTTATTTTTTTCCTAGTTTTAGAACCACCTTTTTTACTAGTGTTAGATTCAGTAGGGCGATTTTCATCAATTTCTTTATTTACGTTGTTGATAACTTCTGGTGTAGCATTTTCGATTATGTTGTAAACCGACTCTTCATTTTGAAATAAATAATTTTTATACTCATCCGTAGTTTCAATATTACTCCATATTTGTTCTAACACTTCCTTTCCATTTTTAGAATACTTTAGTATAATGTTTTCATAGTATCTTAAAGACCAATCAAATTGACTATTGTATATAGTGAATAAACCATTTACAATTGTTAACTCATTTAGTACGTCGTTTTTAAGTTGTTTTGAAAAAAAAAATCTGTTGAATTTTTTAGTCACTTTACTAAAAGTACTGTCTTTTTCTATAGGTGCAATTGTTTGCAATAGTTTATTTAAAGTATCAAGTTTTGCTTGAATACGGGTTATTATATTATTTGATATATTTATACGATTTTCAACAGAACCTCCAGACTTATTTTTTTCCTTTGGTATCATTGCTTTTGCAATAATTGACTGAAGATTGTTAGCAGTTCTGAATAGTGAGGAGTTTATTGACTTTTGTGACGAGGTACTGTTTGTTGAAGTTTCTGTTTGTGAACTACTTACAGAGTTAACCAAAGAATTACTAGTAGAATCTTTTTGTGAAGTGTTTGTGGTAACAGTTGGAGAATTATTACTAGTAGTTTCAGATTGGGATATTGTAGAATCTGTTTGAGATTCCTCCATAGAATTTTGTGAAGAATTATTATTTTTTTCATTAGTAGTGTCTTCAACATATGGTTTAAAAGTTTGCATAGTTACTTTGACTAGTGACTCTAACAAAAAACAGTTAACAATTATACTAGATACATCGTGTAGAACAATATTTAACTCAATGTTTTGTTTATACTGAGTTGCTAATTTTCTAACTACAACTAATATAGCAAGAAGTGGTATTCCAACACCAGACGCAGCAAGTAGTGGTGCAGATGCAGTTACTAATAACTCCGCACCGACAATAGCATACCTTACATTTTCTGCTTTTTTTTCAATATTTTCCATTTGATTCACTTTTGATAGTTTTACATTTTCTTCTGTTGAATTAGTTGAAGTGTTATTTTGTATTGAATCATCTGAGTTACTATTTGTTTTACTATTGTCTTTTTTTCTTAAGAAGTTTAAAAACGCTCCTCCAATAATTTTGTGATGTTTTCTATTTTTTCTCAATAATTTAATTAGTTTATTACTAGTTTTAGTTTTTCCATTTTTTGAAATCATTATATATATAATTATAATAAAATATATATAATTAGTAATTAAATATAAATATAATATCTATTATAAAAGTATGTCAACGGAAGGAGTTCAAGAAAAAATAATTCCAGAAGAATTTAAAAAAGTGATTGGTGACTTTATAGGTGATGTTTCAAATACGTTTCCAGAGTATTTACCAATTATTAATAGGTGGTGGAAGACAAAAGAAGATATTTTGACTGAAGAAGAAATTGTTGCTGACAGAAAACAAAAGATAGATGCGATATTTAGTCACTGTATTCACGTATTTCCAGAACGTTTTTTTGACATATTATACCAAAATGTAGAAATTTTTAAGGAAGATTCTGTTGTAAATACCGAATTTTTACCCGGAATTAGTTTTAAATACTTGTGGAACTGTGATATTAGTGATAAAACTAAAGAAACAATATGGAAATATTTACAGTTGATTTTATTATCTATCATAGGTAGTGTAAAAGACCAGTCTGCATTTGGAGACACTGCCAAGTTATTTGAGTCAATCAATGAAGATGAGTTCAAAGATAAGTTGCAAGAAACTTTGGAAAAAATGCAAAATTTATTTGAAAAAGGCGAAACAACTGAAGGAGAAAAAACAGAAAATAATGGAACTGGTGAAGGAATGAATATGCCTTCGGCAGATGAAATTCATAGTCATATTAATGGTATGTTGGGTGGTAAATTGGGTGACTTAGCGCGCGAAATTGCAGAAGAAACTGCTGGTAACTTAAATATTGATATGGATAATGTTACAGATGTAAAGGGTGTATTTCAGAATCTATTCAAAAATCCAGGCAAGTTAATGAGTTTAGTCAAAAATGTTGGTGACAAACTGGATACAAAAATTAAGTCTGGAGAAATAAATCAGAGTGAACTAATGGCTGAAGCAAGTGAAATAATGAATAAAATGAAAGACATGCCGGGAATGGGAGACATTCAATCTATGTTGGGCAAGATGGGTATGGGTGGAATGGGTAAAAATGTAAGAGTTGATACAAATGCGATGAAAATGCAAATGGATAAGTATAATAAAATGGAACAAATGAAGGAAAGAATTAGAAGAAAAGCAGAAAAAAATCAACAACAAAAGACAGTAGTACAACCAGAAGTAGCACCTACACGAAAGTACACAGAACAAGAGTTAAAAGAGTTCTTAGATTCAGTTGAAAAAGGAGAAAAAACACCAAGAGACGCGAAACCAAAAACTGGAAAAAAGAAGGGTAAAAAATAATAACAATACTATAGTAAATAATTTAAATATTTTATTTATTAAATATATATACAAAATGGATACAAGTATGCAGTCTAAACCATTTGATGAACAAGTAGTTAATACAGAAGTTCAGTATTTAAAATTACTTCAAAATATTGATTTAGAAGCATACCATAAAGAAATGCTGGACTTTAGTAAGAGAGATTTATTACCAAAAGACCATGCAAATTATTTGGTTAAATTAAAAGATTCTGGTTTTGAACCCAAAGTAATTTATGATATTGGTTCTAACGTGTTACACTGGAGTTCTGTTGCAAAAACTATATGGCCTAATGCAGAAATTATTTTATTTGAAGCATATCAATTGTTAGAATTTTTATATAGTGACTATAAATATCATATAGGATGTTTAAGTGATACTAATAGTAAAGTAGTAAAATTTTATCATAGTGAGTGTAACCCAGGCGGAAACTCCTATTACAAGGAAAACACAAAACATTTTAGAGATGATAAATATATTGAAATGAAAACTTCTACTTTAGATAGTATTGTAAAACAAAAAAATTTTCCACTGCCCGATTTAGTTAAAATAGACGTACAAGGAGCAGAAATAGATATATTAAAAGGAGGTATTAATACTATAGGTAATGCACAAAGACTAATTTTAGAACTTCAAAGTGTTGAGTATAATAAAGGTGCAACATTAGTAACTGAATCCTTACCAGTGATAGAAAGTATGGGATGGAAATGTGAAGACCCATTATTTTGTGATAATGGACCAGATGGTGATTATGGGTTTATTAAAGTTTAATTTTTGTGTAATCTGATATGTATTTCTCAGTTGAGAATATTTAAACAAGTGTAAAAATATTTTGTTTTTCAGTAGTTTTTTAATAATTTTTATAATAAATATAATTATAAAAATTAAGTAATCCTATATATATAATGACATCATATATTCCATTTTGGGCGAATGATCCAACTGTGTTGTTTAATAAAGATTATATTTTGGAAATGTGGCCATTACAAAGAATGACATTTGATGAGAAATTAAACGCAATTAGTAGATTAGTGATAATTCTATCTATTTTAGGATTTATTATAACAAAGTCAATTAGGTTTTTAGTTATTGGAATAATAACACTCGCAATTATTTACTTTGTTTATAAAATGCGAAAACAAAAAATTGTGAAAGAGTTGTTAAATAATGATAAGGAAGGGTTTAAGAACATTGATAATAATGGATATTTACAACCATCAGAAGTTAAAATAACTAATCCAGAAACATTAGAATCATATTTAAACACCGATTTTGAACCAATAAATAAAAAGAACCCTCTAGGAAATGTGTTATTAACTGATATTATGGATAACCCTCAAAGAAAAGCAGCACCTCCTTCTTTCAACACAGAAGTATATGAAGATATCAATAGTTCAACAAAAAAAATGATTCAGTCATTAAATCCGGAAATTAAAAATACAAATAAACAATTATTTGGAGATTTAGGCGAAAAGTTTCAATTTGATCAGTCAATGTGGCAATACTATTCAACTCCTAACACAAAAATACCAAACGACCAAGGTGCTTTTGCTGATTTCTTGTATGGTGATATGCCATCTTGTCGTGGTGGTGATGATGTTGCTTGTGTTAAAGATAATTTTAGGTACACATTATATTAAAATGGTAATTATTATTTTCTTTAGTAAAAAATAATGTATGATATATATAAATATGGCAAATGTATCTAGTTATACCTTTGAAAATATGTCAAGAATTGGAAATGATAGTTGTTATTTAGATCAAGAAAGTATCCAAAACAACAGCGCTTGTAATTATCTATTGCAAAACTATTTTGCAAATGACTGTTCTATGAAAAGACCAATTGATTTAGCAACAACTCAACCTTGTGTTTTTTACAAGGGTGGTTATAATGTTGGCGCTGGAGGATGTAATATTGATGATAATTCTGACTTAATGATTGGAACAGTTCAAACTCATCCTAAGTGTAGAATTGATTTATTCCAAAGACCTTTTGCAACAGTTCCATTTATGGGGCGTGGTTCTGTTGATCCTATTTTAGAAGCGCAAATTCAACAAGGAGAAAGTATCACCAATAAACGTTCGGTAACAAATCTACCAGAAAAAAGTTACCTAAAGTATAGTCAAACTCCTCTTTTGCCAGATGTAAAAGATAAAATTGATAACCCAGCGTACTGTGTTGAAAGTGTTGCTTCTGAAGGATGGGTTCGTGGCGGTGTTCCATCACGCGAATTAACTCGTGATCGTCAGTACTATGCTTCAGATGGTTCAAGAAAAACCATGTAAATTTCAATGGTTTAAAATAAAATTGAAAAGTTATTCATTATTAGTTATGTAATTAATAATGAAATATATTGAAACTGTGAATAATGCAAAAGTTGGAACTTTCAAGTGTAGATGTTGGTAACGTAGTTAAAAAACTTATGAATAAGTTTGTAAATAATACATTGGAAGTAGACGAGTTGTACTATAGCAAAAACTTTAAAAGATATGCAGATGAATGTGTTTCACGCGAGTTTTACAGAAAAATGCGCTACTATTTTATGAATTCAAGAGTACACATTGATAAATTTTTAGGAAAACAGTTGAAAATTATAAGGTGGTTAGAGATAAAACAATGCACCAAAAACAAATGTGGTCAATGGTTGGATATTTATAGTTGTTTAGATGATGGTTGCCCAAAGTGTGAAATAAAAAAGAAAGAAAAGAAAAATAAAATACTAGTATGTAAATTACTTAAACCTATTGTTTGTTGTGAAATGAATATGTGTTCAATGTGTTTAGATGACATGAATGAAGGAGATGAAGTATCTAAACTGGTTTGTGGTCATAGTTTTCATCCATCGTGTATTGAAAACTGGGTATTAAACTACAGTAAACAACAATGTCCAAACTGTAGAACCGAAATTCATAAAAAGCAACAAAAGTGAAAAGATATAAAATAATTAGAGCAATAATACATTGCATTAATTATTATATTTTTTATGTATTTTTGTGGTGGATAGTTTTATTTCAAAGAAGACACACAAATACTATATATAATACGCGACTGTAAGTAGAGGATCAAATTTAATACTATTGGAACACATAGTAAATAAATTTCATTGAAACCAATTTTTTTAAGACTGAACAGACCAATTACTGCGGAAATTAGTGATAAAATGAAGAAAATAAATACAAATACAAGAATTGCAAAATAGTAAATGCACCACTCTTTACCTAAAGGACCAAATAAACGATCAGTCAAATCACTCATTATAAAATAGTTATAGAAAAAAATATATTTAAAACTATTATTCAACGTATATATATATAAATGGTTTATGATTCAAAACATATATGTACTTACCAGTACTATGATTCAAAATTCAAAAATCATATTCCACTTAGTATGACATTTACAGAAGAAGTTGAAGAATGCGAATTTTCATCGGACTTAATATACAAGTCCGATATTTTGCAAGTATTCAAACTTACTGAATATGATGATGACAAAATACACCATGAAATAAAAAGTGTATTTGAAATATTAAAAAACAATGAAAAAATGGTAGACTGTATAAAAAAATTGGCAAATCGTTTTATGACTGAAGACCTTGAATTTGGGGTGACACTATTATTTTCGTATGACACATTTTATATAACGCATTTATGTATATGTGACATTATAGAAAAAGGCGAAGTTGGTGTAGAGAATATAAATTTACTAGTCAAGTTAATAAATTAAACCTTTGGAAAAATAATATTGTCATATATTATAATAAGAATGGCATCAACTAGAAATAAAAATACGATTGGAAACTATAACTTGCAACAGAGACAGTATCAAGATATGGAAAGATACGAACTATACACTAATTCACAATATGGTGCTGCATATGATACAAAGTTACCTGGTAATGGGATAAATCCAGGACAAATTCCTTGGAACCAGTTGTCAGAAAACGCAGTTCAAATTGAATCATTTTTGTTTGGTATAAATTCAACTAATTTGGTACAACCTCAACCTTGTCTAGTTCCAGAGTTAAAGTATTTAGAAACTGCAAATTTTTTTGAAAAAGATAAAGTTATTATTCCAGAACCGCTTGCAGTTGAGAAATATCAACGTCCATTTCCAGCTCCTTAAATTATGCAATTTATTGTAATATTATTAGGTTTGTATTACAATAAACAAGTTAACTTATATATCTTGATTTTTAAAAACAATTTAGAAATTCCATTTCATTTTGAATGTCACTGTCAACATTTTCGTCATAATGGAATGATGGTGCAGTAATAATATATTCATTTAAATAGTATAAATTCTCAATATTACTTGTGTAGTATTCAGCGTAATCAATTGCTTGACTCATTGGGTTGTGTTTGAAGTAGTTCAACATTTTACTGCAACCACTTTTGCTGATAACATACCCCCAAGTACACTCGCATTTTTCTCCAACTCGTTTAATAACATCTAATTTACTTGCATCTACATTTTGTTCTTTCATTGAAAATGCACCTAAATATAAAAAGTCTATTTTTTCTTGTTTAAATTTTTCTAGTGCAATATTCAATTTTTCTAGGAAATTATTTGCAAACGTAACATCATCTTCAATGATAATATAATATTCGGAGGTTTCATCATCTACAAGTTGTTTCCATAAGTTAATATGACTATACGCACAACCAATTACAGATCGTCTATAGAAAAAATTAGAATTTTTAAACTGTTTTTTTATTTCCTCAGTTGGTTTTAGTTCTTTTCCATCAACTGCTCTGACAAATTCATAATTTGTAATATTTTGTTCTTTTAACTTTTCAATCATTTTTTCTTTACGGTCTGGTCTTCTTTCTAAATTAATGATTTTAATTTTATTATCTAGTTCATTTGTAAACATCATATCTGTCCATAACTTTGCTCTACTTTCCCAAGAACAAGACTCTGCATACTTTCTTCCAGTAAATCTTAATATATCTCTATGTTCTTCAGTAATGTTAAATAAAACTTCTAGTTCTTCATTTTCTTTTATAGGTATTCCATAGTCTTGCATTGTATTTGTTAATCCTGCAACTGGATAATATAGGCAAATAACTTCAGACCTCAACATTTCTAATGCAGTAATACAAGATGTTTCTGGCCAATAACTAGGGTATAACCAGTACTCACTTTTAGCCATTAATTTGTACAACTCTGAACGACCTAAACGACCTAGGTGTTCAATACTTGGATATTCTTTGATAGTAGTGGACATATTGACTTCAACTTCATCTTTTGGAAAATTATTATACGATGAAATTTTTAAAGTAGCATCTGGCCACTTTTCAATAATTTTTGGCCATAAATTAAGTAACCTTCCCAATCCTCTTTCACTGCAAGATGTGTATACAAAACTTTTTGGTATTTTTTCGTTCAATGGATGTGTAAATAATTCATTTCTTAATCCATTATTAACTGTAACAATTTTATTTTTAATTATTGGATATTTTTCTGAAAAATGTTGTTTATGCCATTCTGTTAAACAAACTACACTTGTAATTTTAAAATTCCATTTAGTTAATATTTGTTGGTCATTTAAGTTACTAGAACCAAACGCGTGAAATATAGTATCATGCGCCCATAAATATAACTGATGTGTTGAAAAATATGAAAATAGTTCCAAAAATCCAATGTACCTTGAAACTACTATAGTATGAATAGCATTTGTTTTCAAAAAGTTTGGCAAGTTAAAGTTATGAATATAGTGTATGTTGCCAACCGTTTCTTCTTTAACATCTCCACTAATGTATATTTCATAATTTTTTGGGAAGTTACTAGATAAATATGCAACTGCTGTTTCGGAACCCCCAAGTGCATTTGTTAAACTATGTGTCAAGTTCCACTTTTCTCCTGCCCAACCAGTATAGAATAATACTTTGTTGCTCTTTTTACACTCTTCTACTGAAAAATGTTGATTTTTTATAGTGTTTTTTGTATGAATACCGTACTGTTCATATTTACTCATTACTTCACACTCGTGTAAAGGATATTTTATTTCTTCTAAAAAGTTAATGTATTCTTGAAATGATTTCATAAAATCTTCTTTTTCCTCACTTGTTATTTTATCGACAAAAAATTGTAAGTTGTATATTAGACAACCTATATAAAAATTTGGAATTCCTCTTGATTTTTTATTAAAGATTATTGAAAACATTTTCAAACCACTTAAGTAGTGTTTAGTTTTTTCACAAACAATTACCATGTAGTATGGTAGATAAAAGTTCAAAATATTATTGTCGATAAATAATTTATTGTCTATCTGTATATTTAAATACCTATCTTCTAAAAATTGTTTTATTAAACTATAATAAGCATATGCAATATCATTATTACCTTCACAACAGTAATGTTGAATTAAATGATATAACCCTTCTCCTCTTTCACTATCATAGTTGAATGACTTTACACAGTAATAGTATGCCATTTCTGGTTTATTTAATGCTTTATAACATTCGTGTAATTTTAAACAACAAATATATTTTTCTTGACTCCAGTTATTGTGTGTCAATGTTTTAAGATACCATATTACAGCATTTTCGTGGTCTCCATGGTCCTTATAACTATTTGCACAGTAAAATGCATAGCGATTAAAAATGTCATCATTTTTTTCAACTGCTTCATAATATGCTTTTTCTAAAATTTTAGCGTCCTTCAAATATTTATCGGGATTATTTGTATTTCTGTCACCAGATCTTCCAGAAACAGTATAATAATTTCCAGATATCGTAAAATTTGTTGGTTGATGTTGATAAGGAATAATGACTTCGTGTAAAACTCCAACATATACCCATTTTTTTCTGTTATTAACTAGTAAAGATCTTATATAGCAATTATTATCTATACAATTACCGAATTGTAATCTATAATCATCATAAATTAATTTTTCTGGTATTTTGAAGTCACCTACGATTTCATCATCAGCGTCAAAAATAAAAACATAATCTGTTTTTTGATACGCTGATGCTAGTGCTAAAGTTCTATTGTGTCCAAAATCTTTCCATTCATGACAAAAAATTTCACCATTGATTTTTTCGTTTTCGAAAAAGTTTTTTATTATTTCAATTGTGTTATCAGTTGAACCAGTATCACAAATAACCCAATAATCAAATTTAATTTTATTACACAACTTTCTTAAGGTATCTGCTATAATACGAGACTCGTTTTTAACAATCATATTTAAACATATGGTTTGTTTTGCATCTTTTTCGGTTATAACCAACTCCATTCTATGTTTATTATTTACATTACTTTTTAATACTTTTAACTTATTTATAATATATTTACTTTACTAAATAACAAATATATTAATATTCTGGAACGTGTTTCTTAAATAAACACCCGTCGTTGGTTAAATTTTTTATTTCGTTTGTAATAATACACGGATTTTGATTTGCACAAGATGACATCCATATTTTTATTATACAAAAGTTCTTTTTTGGTGATATAGTGATTCCCGTTACATTGGCAACAAACGATGATTGAGTACTGATTGTTTCGCCAACTAGTACGTATGTTAATTTACGCCATACATCAAATACATTTTTATTGGATATTTTATAAGAAAAACAACCACCATTTCTATTTCTAGGGTCTTCCCATATCGGTTTGATTCCTTCTCTCATTATAAATAACATACAGTTTTTTACTAAAACTTCTGGAAGTGTTTCTATAATTGCAACTGTTCCTTCTACAGTGGTCATATTATAAATAACTTTATAACTATTTATACTCCAATCCGTATCGTGTGGTAAATGCGCCCATAAAGTCCATTTATCACTTAGTTGATGATATTCCATTTCCTCTGTGTTTGTTGCCATTGTGGTTTGGGAAGTCACCATATAATAATATATTATTCAATTTTTTTATATTGTTTTTAATTAGTTATTATCATTTTCAACTATTTCATAATCTTTACTACCTACACTACTCCCACTGTCTTCATTTTCTTCCTTTTCACTTTCGCTTGACTTTTCACAAGTTTCACCTATTACTTGTATTATTTCATAATTGTCTTTGTGTAAATATAAAACATCTTTTTCGCTTAATTCTATCATATTTGCATTTTGGTCTATTATATTTAACTTGTACTTACACTTTTCTGGGTTACAGTTTACATTATTTTGTTGCTTTAACAAATAAGATATTACATATTTATCTATTTTATTATCTGCAACAAAGTAATTGTCACCACTACAAAATAATTTCAAGTCATAGTTAATCATTAATGACTTCACTTCCAAATATACGATAGTTGATATAAACATATAGTTACACAGTTTGTATTCAAATACATTTTTTGGAGTGCTTTCTGAAAAGTTGTGAATAATTATTTTATTTGTTCTAGATGTCATTGGTTCTGATTCGGAATATATGATAAATGTATTTTCAAATGGTAACTTTGAACATACTGACTCTTTATTTAAATGATTGATTACTTGATTATTCAATACAACTTCAATATTATTAGATGATTTTAACTGTTCAACTAATGAATTGACAGAAGAATTGTTTTTTATTTGTCTATACATTTTTTTTGCATTTAATTCAATAAAACTATATGCAAATATACCATACTCTGTTAAAAATATTAAAAATGATGTGTATTCTCTAGGATAATACTGTTTCATTATTAAATGAAATAAAAATGCAGACGAAAATAACTGTAGTAACATATTTATAACTTGAGTTATAAATATATTTTTATATTGGTTTGTTAAAATATTTTATTACTTTACACATTAATATTTTGAAAAACTTTGATACGCCGGAGATGTTGTACCTACTGGAGGTGACTTGGGAATACAAAACTTTGGTTTTTGTTTTGGTGGGAGAGGACATTCTTTACAAACGGGACAGTCTGAATGTGGTGGAGGAATTGGTGGAGGTTTGGGTTTTATATTTTCATATAC
>Ga0136644_10000398_pt1 | contig 34894 bp, 48 predicted proteins | sample C_130820_EF_Meta_FD_94780 | JGI IMG/M metagenome (GOLD analysis project Ga0136644, IMG submission 94780) | Freshwater microbial communities from Lake Croche, Canada to study carbon cycling - C_130820_EF_MetaG (v2) (version 2) | ecosystem: Environmental > Aquatic > Freshwater > Lake | place...
GCAAACGCCTGCGCAAACGCCTGTGCAAACGCCTGCGCAAACGCCTGCGCAAACGCCTGTGCAAACGCCTGCGCAAACGCCTGCGCAAACGCCTGTGCAAACGCCTGCGCACACGCCTGCGCACACGCCTTCGTGACTTACTTACGCACCTCGCTTCCAGTCCCTTTGTTCAAATGGCTGCTCTCGCTCTTCCTCGCGGTTCCGCCATCTTGTGCCCTCTTACGGGGCAGGTGCTCGTGCCCGCCTCAAAGCCCGGCAACTCTGTGGACGTTGCGCATCTCCAAGGCGTCGTTGTCTCGACTGCAGAGCTGAAGGACGTCTACGGTATCTTCAACATGGACAAGCTGCGCAAGGAGCTCGGCTGCTACGAGGTGCTCGTCAGCACGCAGAACAAAGATGGCAACCGGCGCGTCTCGGGCAACTGGACAAAGGTTGTCCTGCACAGTGCGCTGGCGGCGCACGTCCTGAAGCGCTTTGGCGTCTCGCTCGAGCAGCGTGTCGACGACTATGCTCAGCAGAAGGCTGCTCGTGAGGAGCAGAAGCAGCAGCGCATACGCGATGGTTTACTCGAGCGCCTCAGGCTGCGCCTCCTCGATGCCGTCTTCCTCGCGGGCACCCCGCCAGGCAAGCTGGTCGCAGGCTTCCTGGTAACGCTCGGGCCCATCAGCAAGCAGCTGCTGGGAAGCCTGTCCTTCATGTACGGCAAACGGCTGCACGACTTTGTGGCGGCAAAGTTTGTGATTATGCAGGCGGAGCAAATGGATGCCACGTGCGCGCGCATGGCGCCGCTCAGGCGCTCGCCGACTGTGCTCCTCTCCGTGGAAGATGCGCAAGAGATGGAGGCCACCCCCAATGGCTGGATGCGCGCGATTCAGGGAAGCGACACACCGCTCCTCCAGGTGTTCGAGTGGCTGCAGCCGCTCAGACCGTCCGAGCTCGAGCCGCTGCGCGTGGTTGACTTCCGCCGGGTCGCGGCGCTTTCCCCGATCGACGGCCGCGACTGGTACCACGGCGACCCCTTCGTGGGCTCCTTGGCGCGTCGCCGCGACCTCGCTTGGCTGCAGGCTGCGCTCGTTGCCGTGAGCACGCGCTGCAAGCCGCTCCTCGGTTTGGACGACGCCGCGCTCGTCTTTTCCCTCGTCGCCAACCGCGGGTTTGAGCGGGAGACCTTCTGCCGGCGCCAGTGCAAGTGGGTCTCCGGTTCCTGCGCTGGATGCATGCAGCTGCGCCCATCCGGCTGGTCCAAACCCAACGGAAGCATCGTCGAGCCGTTCGCCTTTTGGAAGGCGTTCGCCCCAGCCCCCGACGGGACGGCGACGGAGGTGCTGTGGTGGAAGGGAGGCGCCGCGCTGCGCTGCCAAGACGTGACGTGGGCCGGCCCGGCACCCACGAGCATCCGCACGCCCGAAGGCGAGGCTGTGGCGTTTGTTGACGTCAACCTGCGGCTGCAGGCGGCTACATAACCGCCGCGAGGGAGAACAGCTTTAGTCAGAGCTCATCAACACCTCGGAGTGGCCGTTCTCTTCGACAATCGTGTCTCGGTAGTCTATCGTCGTGTTGTCTGTTTGCTGCTGTTTTGCACATGTGTACAAAATTCGGTCATAGATGAAGTCCATCCAGTTGCGCAAGAACTCCGTGTGCTTGTATGCTTCATCTTCCACTGACAACGACTCAAGATATTCATCTCTTACATAGGCAAGGTGTTCCTCCATGCCTTCGGTGGCCAGCCAGTCGGCCAACCAGTCAAAGTGCACGTCCGTCGGACGCGTGCTGTTGAAGGTGACGTTGAATTCGGTTTCGTTCAGCCAGCTCTTGTATTTTTGTATGAAAGATGAGGCTTTATTTAGGTTTTTTTTTTCTCTAGGCCTCCGTGGCCGCTATCCTTATTATTGGTCTTGATGGTCTAAAGTAGACAAATCTACGTAGTGTTGTGGTGTTAAAGCTTTACCCCCCAATATGAGGCCGAACTCTCATCCAACGAAGAGTTTCGCTCCATCAGCCAGTATTCCTTTTCTGTGCTTAGCCAGGTGTTGCTCTCGTCTGACGGCAGGTGTCTCGCCGAGGCCACGGCTGCTGAGATTAGGACAAGGAGGCGGTTCATGATCAGTCTGCCCATTGCGACGGTTAAATACCATTGAGTCGGACTACGACCCGTGGAGCGCCGCCGCATCCACGACGGCCCAGGGCGGTGACATCTCTTCAATGTCGATTGTAATATCAATTGAGGTGCTCATGGTCTCTTCTATTCGCTTATAGTGCTTATGTCTCCAAGGTGACCTAAACGTTGCTGACGATTATTATTTGTTAGTCACGTCGTCACTTGTGATGCAGTCCCTGAACACGATCGTCTTGAAGATCGTCAGCGTCTTGGAACGCACGAACGACGACTTCCACTTCACCGACGGCGACCTGGTCATCAAGCCGTCGCCGGAGCTGCTGGACGCGACCTACGGCCAGGCGTCGTACGACGTGCAGCGCAACGACGGCTGGTACATCCTGCCGCTCTCCGTTCCGCTGCCGTCGGGCCAGGCGCGGGTGCACATCCGGCCGCACACGCGGCGGGCGGAGTACCTCGTCATCCGTGTGCCGCCCGTAGTCAGCGCGGTGGACGGCATGGCGAGGTACTTGGTCAGCATGCTGCTCGATGACGAGGTGAAAGCAATCTGCAAAAAAAAACCCTCCTGCTTGAGCAACAGAGAGACGATCGAGAGCGCGTGCGGCGAAGCGACATCCGCGCTCGCCCAGCTGCGTGCCTACGATTCAACCGCGCGGATCGGCAACGAGTTTTTTGCACCGCACGAGATATACGAAAACGAGTCGCACGTCTATTGACATGGACGACGTTCATGCCTGTTTCGACGACATTGGCACGGACGCCTGGTCCGCGACGGTGGAGGCGCAGGCGGGCGCCACCTGCCAGTCGCACTATGAGCTCAGCGCGCGCGGCTACGCGCGCGTCTTCGAGGCGCTGGCTGCGCAGCCGCAGCAGGGCAAACTGACGCTCTACGACTTTGGCGCCGGCTGCGGCCGGGCGGTGGCGCTCGCCGTGGCGTCGGGCGCCTTCGAATCGGCGCGCGGGTGCGAGGTTGTGCCCGAGCGCGCCGCCGCAGCCGGGCGGGCCCTGGAGAAGTTGAACCTGACGGCCGCGGTCGTCACGGCGGGCGACTTTTGCAACGACGACGTGCTGGAGACCTGCGTCCTGTGCTGCGACGCCACATTCGACCGCGCCACCCTGACCTGCATTGCGGACATGTTGCGATGCTCGCCCACCTGGCGGGCCATGGTGAGCTTCCGGCCGCCGAGCAAGTGGGCCGCCGCTGGGCTAACCGCGGAGCTGGCGGGCACGGGGCGAGTCGCCACCACCGGGGAGCCGCCCGAGCACCTGACGTACTATTTGTACCTTAATCCCCGCTCCTCTTGATGCGTAAGCACCTCGTCCTTGCAGCGCTGGCCAGCTGCGCGGCGCCGGCGTGCGCGCGTTCGGTCCTCGGTCTGCCCGTCTACCTGCGTTCGTTCGTCAAGCAGGTGAACGACACTCTCAACGTCGCCCTGACGGACACGCTCCATAGCGGCGGCGGAAGCGAGGCTGCGTTCTCGTCGGCGTTGATGGAGATTGAGACGCTGACCGAAATCATAGACAGCGACCGGTACGAGATGGAAATGCACAGCGAGGCGGCGCAGTACGCGACGAACGACTACGAGTACACGCGCGAGAAGCGGAGAGCCTACGAGGCGCTCTCCATGCTGCAGAAGGACGAAGACGCGCTGTGGCTCCTGCTCGAGATGCAGAACATGACGCTCGTCGAAAAGTTCAAGCAGACCTTCCACCCGGCGGTCATCCAGCAGGCGGTGTCCGTCTTCGGGCCAACCGCGCTCGACGGTGCCGCGATCGCGGTGAAAGGCGCGCGCGCGCACATCCGGTCGGTGGTGGACACTGTTTTCTCGGACTATCCGCTGCTTGCAACCTTTTTCGAGTGGTTCTCCATATGCCTGCCGCTCTTCCTGCTGGGCGGGTTCTTTTACTACTTCAGGCAGGGTGCCGCGGAACACTCGTCCATAACTTCAGAGCTGCTGCTCTTGTCACACATCTACTGGGCGCTCTACTACGGCATCGTGGGCCTGTTCAGCCTCCCCGGGAGATACCCGCCGCTCGTCGCCTTTGCGTACGACCAGCCGGATCAGTACGTCGCCTACCAGGTAAGCTCGCAAGACCAAAACCAAAAAAGACCCTGACCCGTTTGCAAGGTGCTCCTCCTCGTCATGTTCATCACCTACATCAGCGGGCTCAGCCTGCACGCGGCGACCGAGCGCACAAAGTCAGCCACCGTGCAGCTGCTCGGCGGCACGCTCGTGTACATCCACTCCTACCTTACGGTGTCGCACCCGGCGCTTGCCGCAAGGCACGCGCCCATCGGCCGCTACGCCCTCTGGTTCTTGGTGTACTCGGTCGTGTTTGGGTGCATGACGCACGTCATCCGCGAAGAGCGCAAGCACAAGGACGACTAGACCGCATTTCTGGAGCCTTTTGGCATCCCATGGTACTGGAATGTAAAACACAGGTGCGAAATCTGGATAACCTCGGATTTGATATTACACCTTGTGAACACTCAAGCGAATTCCCAGCAAAACCCTATGACCTAAACCGCGGGCGCAATCTGCGCGTTGAGCTCCGTGAACAGCGTGACGAAAAAGGCGCTGACAGTGGTCTGCAGCGCATCAGTGTCCAGGGTGAACGTGGGCTGACTAGAAAATTTGTTCACAAGGGCTTGGATGTTGGTCGAAAACATCTCCATCTGCTGCCGCAACTCCGGGGTGAAAGTAACCTGGACAACAGGCATCGTGTATTCTGGCCGAGTGGCGTGTTATATATAATTGTCGTAAAATCGTTTTATGAGTCTCCTGTCTCAGGAGTACTGTCTCACGCACGGCTTGGAATGGCAGGACTCAGCCGGCAACTATTTCGCGTCAGCCCGGCTGGCGTTGCAGTCGGACGCCATACACGCCACCCGCAGGACAGGCAGCGACGGCAGACGGCCCGCCCGGCGGGTGAGCTACTCTGACGACCAGGCGAGTTCTTCCGACGACGAATCCACACTTTCGAGCACACCACCGAGCGCGGCTGGCACGGACCCGAGAGGCGCGAATGACGCGTTTGAGGAGTTTAGGAAAACCTTCAACGAAATGGGGCATTCGATTACAGACTCAAACAGGGAGCTTCAAAGTGCCATGCTATCGATCCAGGACGTGATGACTGGGAGGGCAAGGGGAGTTCCCGCCGACAGGGTAGAGGCTACTGATGAAGCAGTAAGTGAACCTGCACCAAATCCTCGTGCTGCTTCACCAACAAATACATCACCGTCACCACCACCTCGTCCGACAACCAGCCAATCGTTGTCAACACCACAAACACCAAGTCGACTTACTCGTATACAGCGCCTCCTAAATATCACCCAGTAACCAAGCGGATAGCTTCCCGCACAGCCTCAGCCGGGGGCGCCTGCGCCCAGTGCGGCTCCACGCGGGCGGTGACCCCGTCCGCGGACCAGCAAAAGGCGCGGATTGCTGCAAACGTGTACCCAAGCCGCGCCAGGATGGTGAGCACCATGCGCTCCTCGTACGCCACGAGGAACTCCGCGGGGAAGACGACGGTCCACTCGCCGGGCGGCGGCAGCTGGGCCGAGCCGGCGAAGAGCGCCTTTTTCTCGACGACGTGCGCGCGAACCTTGTAGAACTTGGCCGCTGCGAGCGTCTCTACGACAACCAGGACGCGCCCGGTGGGCAGGACGCGGTTCTGCGCTATGCACCCGCGCACGGCGCGCAGCGCCTCCACATCCGCGCCCACAACCTTGGCCCGCTCGCAGCTCGGCCGGTTGCGCTCGATGGGGAATTCGGGCAGCGGCTCGACAAAGGACGTCACCTCCTTGGAGCCGATGAGCGGCGCGAGGGCGGCGCGCAGCGCCTTGTCCTGGCCGGGCCACCAGTTGCACACGAGGGCGACGTCCGCCCGCGCGAGCAACGCGCGCACGCGCCAGCTCGCCTTGAGGCAGGCGAGCGACGGGTCCACTACGAGCACCACGAAGGTGCACGCGGGCAGGTCTGCGCAGTCGAGCTGCCGGGCGAGGACGCGCACGTCGCAGTCTGCCAGCGGCGAGGGCGGCGGCTCCGTGCCCGTGTCCAGCTCGTACACGGTTGTGGGCAGCGGGGCGGCGCCCGTGAACAGCACCGGGTTCGAGCCCGAGCCGTGCGCCGCGGCAAGCGCTGCGTCCACGCACGGGAAGACGACTGCGCTGAGGGGCTTGGCCCGCCAGGCGGCGTGCGCGGCGCGCAGGGAGACGCGCATCGTACAAAAGGAAGGGGGCTACTTTTGAATGCACGGCGTCATCGTCATTCACCCGGATGAGGAGCTGGGGTACGCGTACCGCCCGAACCCGGTAGATCCGCCTAGGGACACTTGCAAGTCTGTGCAGCCAAGCTTCGACTATTCGTTTCTCAAGATGATTTGCGTGTTTAAGATTTGCCTGGTGCTCTCGTGCGTTCTGGCGTATGCTATCATTTGCATGCGCTAAAAGTCCTCCTCTACCGAAAACTTGTGGTTGCTTCCTGCAGAGGTCAGGTCCTGCATCACGCCGGCTTTCTGGTAGGCTCCGACGCGGCGCTCGAAAAAGTTAGTCTTTCCGTCGAGCGAGATCATCTCCATCCAGTCGAACGGGTTTCCGCCGTCGTACAGCTTGCCAAAGCCGAGCGTGACGAGCAGGTGGTCCGCCACGAACTCGACGTACTGCTTCATCAGCCGGGCGTTCATGCCGATGAGCGACACCGGCAGCGCCTCGCACACAAACTCAACCTCCGCATCCACCGCGCTCATCACAATCTCCTTTGCGGTTGCCTCCGAGCACTTGTCCACGAGCTTGCTGTGCAGCAGGCAGGCAAAGTCGCGGTGGAGGCCCTCGTCCCGCGAGATGAGCTCGTTACTGAAGCACAGGCCTGGGAGGCGGCTGCGCTTCTTCATCCAGAAGATGGAGGCGAAGGATCCGCTGAACATGATGCCCTCCACGCAGGCAAAGGCCACCAGTCGCTCGGCGAATGTGGCGTCGCTGCCGGCCCAGCGGAGCGCCCACTGCGCCTTGCGCTTCACCGCCGGGATCTCGGTGATGGCTCCGAACAGCTTCGCCTTCTGCGCCGCGTCGTGCACGTACGAGTCGATCAAGAGGGCGTACATCTCGCTATGGATGGACTCGATGGCAATCTGGAAGGCGTAGAACGAGCGCGCCGCCGGGTCCGTCACGTCCCGCATGAACCGCTCGGCCAGGTTGTCGTTGACGATGAGGTCGCTCGAAGCAAAAAACGCGAGAGTGTGAGAGAGGAAGTGGCGCTCGTCATCTGTCAGCGCGTCCCAGTGCTTGACGTCGTCGGACAGGTCCACCTGGGGGCGGAGACCCCACCCCGCGGCGTGTCAGATGCTTTTCAGACAGACGCTTTTCTGCTTACCTCTTCTACACTCCAGAAGCTGGCAACAGCCTGCTTGTACATCCGCCACAGGTCGTCGTGCTTCACAGGAAAGAGGCAGAAGCGGTCGTCGTTCGAAATCAACAGGGGATCCTCGGAGGCGGCTGGAGGGCACATTGTGGTCAAGCGTGTAAGCGGCCTAAATACGCACTGCCAATCTACACCAGCAGCATCACGAGAAGCAAACCCACGAACCCCAGGAGCGTGAAAAAGTTGCGCTCGGCGGTGCCCAGCGGGCACTGGCAGGTGCAGTGCACCGCGCTGAAACGGCCGCGGCACGAGGCGCACCAGCCGCGCAGCTCCTCTGCGCACGCGGACAGCACGGGGGGGGCTGCTGCTGCCGCTGCGGCGACTAAGAGCGAGAGGATGAGCAGCAGCCTCTTCATTCATTGAGTATTTGTTCGGGGTAAAAATACGGGGAGATGTTTTCCTTTGCCGGAAGATGCATCGACTCCATGCTCTTCCGGCCGCCGCGCCTCGTCAACGGCGCGTGGGTCGCCGGGGCGAAAGAGGGACCGCTGCTCGAGCTGAAGGACCTGCCGGAGGGATCCGTGACACAGCTCTGCACTATGCTCACGGAGCAGACGGGCCTGCCCTGCGTGTGCGCCTCGCCGCCGGGAGGCGGCAGTCGCTGGATCGTGTACACGCACGGAAATGCGGAAAACCTGTGCACCATGTACCCGCACCTGCAGGACGCGAGCGTCGTCACAGACTCGGTCGTCATATCATACGAGCTGCCCGGGTACTTTGCCGGCACCGAGCCCAGCGAGCGGGCCTGCTACGACGCCTCCGAGCGCTTTGTGGAAGCAATAAAGAGCGTGGCTCCCATGCCCGTCGTGCTGATGGGCTACTCGATGGGCTGCGCCCTCGCCCTGCACGCCGCAGAGGTTCACCGCGGCGAGTCCTTCCCATTGGCCGTGTGCCTGATGTGCCCCTTCTACTCAGTCGCAGCCACGCAGCTAGGCATGACGTGGAGCTGGTTGGCGGCCCCGTTCGACCGGTTCAAGCTGAAGCACAGCGCCATCGTTCAGGGTCACCCCATAATCGTCTTCACCGCAGGCGCGGACGAAGTGACGCCCAAGGAACAAGGCGAGGTGCTCTTTGGCCTGGCCAAGGAGAACACGCACGCAGTGCACGTGGAGGTGCCCGGCGCGACGCACGCCAACCTACGGGTGCACGAAATCGTGTGGAAGGAGATTAAGGAGTTTTTGGGGGAGGTCGAACATTTGGGTAAAAATGGTGGTGGTATGTCAGGTGGGGGGTCTCCTCACCCCTAAAATATATACTATTTTTCGGTATTGCGATTTTTCGTCTACTGTCTCGACGTCGGTTGCCTGCCTCTGTCGGTTTCCTTGTCTCACACCAGCTTCCTTGTGCTTCGTTGCTTTGCGCATACGTCGTCAAGCTTCCGAACAGGTTCCCTTTCTCACCCGCCCGCTGCCCTGCACTTCCAGGTGCGTTTCGCCTCTCCTCGTGCCTCTGCCACTTCCCTGTGTGCGTTGCTGCTCGCGAGCTGGCTGCAGAGGACCCTGCGCAGCCAAAGGTTTTGAGGAAGGTTTTTTGGCGCTCACCCCAAAAGCATGTCCCAACGACGCCTCTGGCCTCACTCTCTCGCTCCCCGAGCTTTCCTAGCATGGCGAAGCTGTCGTGAGCAAACGCAGCTGCGTTTTGAGGGCTTGCGCGGCCTGCGTGGAAGGATCCCCTAACAAGCGCACTGCGCAACTGCCTCTCAGACCCTCTCCTCCCTCTGAACCTCCAACCAGGCACTCTCGTGTGTCCCTGTGAGCATCCTAGAGGTGCGTTGTGGCGAGTTTGTGGTGGGTAGACTTGGAGCGCCGACGGTGACCCGCCGACGGTTTGCCCGCGCCGAACCGCCCTTGCCTCACCTCCCTCTCTCTTCTAGCTCCTCTTTACCACCTCTCGACCTCCTTCCTGCTTCCTGTCCAGCCTACGAGGTACGTTTGCTCCTCTGGCAGACTTGTAGTACGATAGAAAAGCTGGTTCTGGTTTTACCCATATACCCATACCCACCCCCATACTCATATACCCATATAGGGGATTCCAAAATACAATAAGAATTCGTGTTTTCTCACTCTCTTGCACAGATGGATTCTCGTATGGAATCTCGGCGCGGCGATCTGCGGATCTCTAACGCAATGTACCGAAAGGATTTTTTCCTGGAGATAAAAAATGTCATCCGATCAGCTCTGGCGGAAGGAGCTGCAGTCACCATGGAAGTTATCTTCAACCATATGAACACTAATGCCGAAATTGCTGGGCCAATTCTGCGGCGAAACCACTTCGACATCACCGCGCAAGGATGGGGCAGACTCATCGACAGCGTCCGAAACCCCTGCCCTTCTGGGCGCCGCTGCAACCCTAGCCGCCGCTCCTCCTCCCCCAAGCAGCGACCTCGGGGGCAGGCCGCGGGGCCCCTCGACCCCTCGAGCGATGATCTCATGGCCTGGATTACCGGCCTGGATTTCGATGAATCCAGATCATTCGATGATGACGAGATGCAGGATTTCCTGCAAGACGTGTTTGGTGAGCATCTGGTTGAGGAGCTGCCGCCAATGGTGCCGCCAATGGTGCCGCCAATGGTGCCGCCAATGGTGCCGCCAATGGTGCCGCCAATGGTGCCGCCAATGGTGCCGCCTGCAGAGGAGCAGCCGGTGCAACTGCGGCCTCAGCCAATGCTTCTGCTGGGATGGCACAAGACAGAGCTGGAGCTGGCGCGCGAGGAGGAGCGCGCAGCCATCGGCGCGGATGCCTCTGCGCTCGCAGCGCAGCAGGCCGCTGAGCGCGCTCTGCGCATCGCCCTCGAAGAGGCTGAGGCGGCGGCTGCCGCGCTGGAGCGAGCGCAGGCGCGCGCTGGCCGGGCCGCCGCAGCCGCGCGCGACGCGCGCGACGCGGTTGCTTCCGCGCGCAGCGCAAAGGAGGTCACCGGAGTGAAGCGCCAGCTTGCTGCGACGCTCACCGAGATGGAGGTGCTCAAGGATGTCCTCAAGATGCCGCGCCGCGAGTGAGCGTCGCGTGCTTCAGCCGGCGGTGAGAGACGCGGCCGGCGTCGTCCAGGGCCCAGCCGAAGCGCATGCAGTCGAGCCCTTCGCCGCCCTTGAGCGGACAATGTATGATGTAAAGGAGATGCCATGCCAAGCGAGCCAGCGCGCCGTCGTTCCGCTCGTAGCGCAGCTTGGCGCGCGAGGCGTTTGCGCTCGCTGCAACAAAGACGGAGTGCAGTGCCTCTGTGTCCACGGCCTCCTCCGTGACTGCGGGACCCCGCTTCACGCGGCCCATCGCTGCAGAGCACTCGCGCAGGTACCTGTCCCAGTCGGGCAAGCCGCCAACCAGGCGGTCCACAAAGTCCGTTCCGCGGCTGAGCACGAGCGCCGCCCACTGCGGCGGCGTCACGCCGTAGCGCGTGCAGGAGGCGTCGCGAAGCCTGCCCGGGTCGACCCGCATCACCTTGAGGGCCCTCGAGGCGCGGTCAAAGTGGTGCATCCGAACCCGCATGCCCGGAAAGTGGTTGAGCGCGGCCACGAGGACCCAGTCCGTGTCCGACGTGCGGCACTCGACGGGCCCCCCGGCGCGGATGGCGTGCGCCGCGAAAATCCCGCTGACGTCAGCCTCGCCGTGCAGGGAGCGCGCCAGGTCCGGCCGCAGCGTCTCCGTCACCTGGTCCCCGATGCGCTCTGCCAAGACTGGCACGCCGTCGCCCAGGACGAGGAGCCTGCGCACGCGGTTGGACAGGCGCATGCGCAGCACCATCTGGTGGACGATCCAGCGGCAGAGCACCGAGCGAGCGTCCCGCGACGAGATGAGCGCCCTGTAGTCCGGCAGGCCGTCAAAGAGGAGCGCCTCCTCGATCTCAGCCGGCGTGACGGTGACCGCGGGTGGCGGCCGCCTGTCCCACTCCATCTCCTTGGCGCGCGGGGTGGTGGCGCTCACGTCGAACGCCAGCGCCGCATCCGGGCAGTCGCAGATGGCCTCCCAAACGGAGGCAGCCAGGCGCGCCGCGGGCCGCTCCTCGCCGGGCTGCGGCTCGAAGCTGTGCAGCAGCACCATGACATCCAGCACGGCGCCAACGGGCGCCGGGGCGTCGTCAGGCACGAGGCACTCGGGGAAGGTGTCCGCGACGTACGCCTTGAAGTTCTGAGCGAGTCCCATCGCGCGCGCTTCAAGTGGCTGCAATGAAAGACAGAACGACGAGGAGGACGACCAGAAGTATAACGAGGCAGAGTGGAGCAGTCATTGCAGCCGGGCGACAATACCATCTATTTATTTTTACACGAAAATAAGATAGAATGGCATTCATTCAGTTTCTCACGAGCTCCACGGATGCTGTGCTCTACTTCTTTCAGGCGATGCAGTCGCCGCCGCCGCCGCCGCCGATGTCGCGGCGACAGTTCCTGATCACGAGCAAGGACGCTGTCATCCTTTTGGGCTGCTTCTGGACCGCAGTCATCATGGGAATCGTCGTGTGGTTCTCCCGACGGCAGAAGCAGCAGCAGACCCAGAAGCAGCAGGACTTTCTCGTATACACGATGCCAAATGCAGAGGGCGACCTCCACGTGCCGCTCCTGTCCAAGGTCTAACCGCAACTGAATATTTATGTCACGAGCAGGCAAACGAAAGATGTTCTCAGAGTGGAAAAAACTGGTCGAGAGCCGCGTGTTTGTGACGCCGAAGCCGCTCTTTGGCGGGGCGCTCGAGGATGCAGACTGCCGCCGCGTGCACGCGGCGTGCGGTGTGCCCAGCATCTGCGTCAGGCACAGCGCGCCCAAGCGCACGGCGGTGTTCTTCCACGGCAACAGCGGCAACCTGAACGACCCGCGGGTCGTCGACTTTGCCAGAAAGCTTTCCGAGAGCGCGAGCGCGGATGTGTACGTGCCCGAGTACCCCGGGTACGCCGAGGGCACGGAGGCGTCCGAGGAGGCGCTGGCGCAGGCAGGGGTGCGCTTCCTGGAGGCGCTCAAACCGGATGGTTCCATCGTCCTCGTGGGCTACTCACTGGGAAGCTTTCCCGCCCTGAAGGCAGCGCACCTGGCGCATGCGGTTGTCCTGGTGGCCCCGCTCTACTCCGCCCTGGCGTGCGTTCTGGCTGCCACCCCGACCATCCTGTCGTATGCCTGGGTGTGGCGCTTCATCGACTCGTTCTGCAACACGCCCGTCGCCCACGGCAAGCCGCAGCTCGTCGTGGCAGCCGGCCTAGACGACGTGACGCCGCCGTTCCACGGGCGGCCGCTTGGAGGACAGTTCACGGAGGTGCCGCACGCGACGCACAGCACGGTGTCCACCGACCCGGGGACGTTCGACGCCATCCGCGTCTTTGTCGAGAGCGTGTGATCCGTGGTGTTTGTGAGCCAGCAGCTTGCAACCGGCGACGCTGTGGCAGGGAGGATCTTCGTCAGACAGCGGCATGAGTTCGACCCATTCTTCCAGGGCAAGACAGCCGTCACAAGAGGGCATGATGGGCACTTGCCCAGCAGTCTGCTCGAACCAGCAGCACCCGGTGCGGTTGAGGTAGTCCAATCCGTGCGCCATTGCGTGGCGGACCCACTCGACGCTGGGCGTCGCAAACTCGGTGGCGTGACAGAAGGAGCGGGCTTTCTCGACGACTCGCTCCGCAGAGAGGCACGAGCTGCAGTGCCAGCCGCCCGCGACGACACCGTGCGCCACGCCGTCTCTGTGCCACCGTATGTGTGCGGTGAAATCTATGGATCTGTCAATCTTTTTCAGGTACGCGTCGTTCACCGCGTAAGCGTGCGTCCATGGGGAGTGCCTGTTGCTTGGCGGCGGCGCGTCCACGGACAGCCATTCGAAGGAATAGTAGAACATGTGCATGTGTAGATCAATTGGTGCAGATGATAGCTCGTCGTAGCGTGCCTGCAGCTCTGCCACCGCCTCGATGCTCGGCACCTCGTCGCCATCCGCAACGACGAGGACGAAGGGTTGGTCTGGAAACGCTTCCAGTGCTCGCAGAGCGATCCGGTCTCTCACCCACTGTTCCCGGTTCCAGGAGATTGCGTCGTGGCCGGTAACGTCCGCGCGCTCGACGATGAGCTTGTCCTCGAATTTCTTCAGAAGGTCTGACCTCTGGTCCGTGGGCCACTGACGGGGGCGGCCCTGGAAGCTGACGTTGCTCTCGCTGAGCAAGAAGAAATCGACGTGGTCGTAGAGATAGTCCATGCGGGCATATGCGATGGGCTCGTTGTTGAAAGAAAAACCGTCGATGAGGAGCGGGCGCGAGAGCGCCCTCCCCATGCACAGACATAGGATGATGAAAAACATTGCTTGACACGCGTCAGGTTGTGCACGGTGCAGCTATGAGCCATTTGGGCGTTCCAGGCAGGAGCTCGAGATGGACGCCCTGTCTGTTTGCTAGCTCATCGACGGCTCGCATAACGCCTGGCCAACCCGCATCGTAGTCGTCGCCCATCAAAATGCCGCAGTTTGCTAGGGCAGGCCACCACAAGGTGATGTCCTCTTTCACATCTTCATACTCGTGTGCTGCATTGATGTGCACCAGGTTTGCTCTCAAACCCTTGGCTCGAAAGAAAGCGTTCGCTACCCGGCTGCTCACCGGGAAGGGCACGACAAAGTCAGATAGTGATTCGTGCATCATGTTCGACAGGAACGTCTCATAGAGGGTAGGGCGCCCATGGCTGACGCGCATAGCAGCAAAGAGATCGTCTTGCAGCCAATGCTCTGGGCTTCCCGTCCACGTGTCCACTGCAAACAGGACGCCGCCACCCTGTTTCTTCATCCACTCAGCTATGTAAGAGGCGCTCAGCCCCTTCCACACGCCAACTTCGATAGCAACCGTGTTCGGCCCGGATGCGCAGCGGTCAAGTGCCGATTCATACACAGCCGCATCTGCGCTCCAACCAGTCAAGTCTTTCTTCCTTTTAATGAAGCCAGCGTACGGATTTTTGGAGTCCTTTAGTAGCGTGCGGAAACCAATCGCACAGTCCGCGCCCCCAAAACCAGGTGGGCAAGCAGATGCCGTGCTTATCCAGGCCAGGCAAATCAAAACACGGTGCATTCCAACAGTGGCACATGCCTGCATTAATATTCAGTGCAAAGCACGTTATTTAAACGTCTGACTGTTTTTTTCCAATGCGCACGGTGCTGGCCACCACGTCGAGCGGCATCGAGGTGAGCAACAACGTGCGCACGTGCGCCGAGCGGCGGCTCCTCGAGACGCTCGTGCGGAGAGCGAGGGAGCGCGGCGTGCACGCGCACCGCATCGCGCACGCCGTGCGCCGAGCCGCAGGCCTCGTCTCCGTCACGCGGCTCACCGCCGCGGGCGAGGACACCTGCAGCCTGCCCTGCCTCTTCTGCCGGCGAAAGCTGGACGCGCTGCACGTGCGATGGCGCGCGCACGACTGGAGCGGGCCGGTTGACTGCGCCTCAGCGCCGCCCTCGAACCTGACGCAGCGTCAGCGCATGCTCTTTCATTAAAAGAGCGCTTCGACGTTCTGCTGTACCCTGGCCAAGTGCTTGCACCTCTGCTTGTGTTCGGCCCAGTGCGCGTGCGAGCAGTTTGTGTCGCAGTAGGGCGTCAGGAAGCAGCCCGTGCACAGCCTCAGCGACGGCTTGTCCGCGTTGCAGCTGGCGCAGCGGATGAAGCCCAGCGTGCAGCCGTGCTCCTGCGCGCCGCAGGCCACCTTGAACGTGGCGACGCGCAGCGGGGGCGCATCGATCTCCAGCAGGAAGGCACGGCGCGACTGCTGCGAGCACGCCAGCACCGCGCGCCCCAGGCTGCCCTGCGCGGGCAGTCCGCCCTCGCGCAGCGTGTCGAGCGCGCGCAGCGCCACGTCCAGCATGTCTTCGTCGGCCAGGTCGATGACGACGATGGGCACGCGCCCGTGTGGGATGTGCCCCTTGCTCTGGCGCAGCATCGTTCCAACGAGGGCCATGCACATGCCAACGGGTATGGCCTGCAGGTAGGCTTGGAGCTTTTCGCTGATGGACATCATAGCGAACGAGCGGAGGTTTCCGAACACCCTTTCGGTTTTGATTTTTTTTACTCATACATCAAGTCTAGGACACCTGTCGTTACGTATGTGCCTCGAAAAATCTCCTCACCTGCGCAGCTTGGAAGAACGGGTAGTTGTACAGCCAGGTTTGGTTGTTGGCAATTGCCAAAGTTCTTGGAAGGGAGAACGTGTTTTCGGGTTTTACGATGGCAAGAACGTCGCTTGTGAGCCCCTGGGCGAGCGTGTCCTCGGACAGCGGGCCGCGGGAGAGCGACTCCAGCGCTCGCCTTGCCGGCTCCAACAGCTCCGAAGTGCCGTTGGAATCGAAAAACGCAGACAGCGGCGCAGCTTGCCGTCGTGGGAGCCCGTCCCGCAGACTTGTCCACGCCTGTTTGGCAAGCGCAAACAGCCTCGCATCGACACTGAAGTCGTCTTCGGGCTTCAGGCACTTGGACATGTTCACGTCTGCATTCGGAGAGCTTGCAACTTCCTCGAAAGGCGATCCGCCGCAGTGCTTCGTCTGCTTGAAGCCCAGCGTGCGGTAGAAGCCGGGGAGGTCGAACGAACCCGGTGCGCCCCGGCTCTGGCAGCTCGCTTCGGCCTGGTTGGGATCTCCCTGTTCGACGTGGTAGTCTAAGCTGTCGAGCGTCAGCTCGATGGCGCCTTGCTGCCGGCACAGGCGCTCCGCAGCCGCAACGAGCAGCTTGCCCGCGCCTGAGCCCGGCTTGGCGCACACCACGGAGATGTGCCCCTCGTTCGGAGTCGGCATGTGCAAGGTGAGCACGCCTACGATTTCCTTTACGAGCACCGCTCTCCGAACCACGCTTCCGCTACGGGTCGTCGTGCCCACGTATTCCGTGCGTTTTTCCGTCGCAACGAGTACCAAAGCCTCCCCCTGTTGAGCGGGTGTCCACGATTGCGGAGGGAACATGTAATCCTTCAAGTACTCTGGGTTGACTCGAATGTACGTGCTCTCCGTGACTGAACACCCGCCCAGCGGGCCTGGGCTTAACCTCGACGTGAGGAGGTGGTTCCCGGCGCCGTTCCGGACGTTGAGGTAGGGCTCAACCGCTGCGAAGATCGACCGACGCTGTGCATTGCTCATAGATTTCGTGTCAATAACGTCAATATCGATGGCGGCGGGTGGCGGTGCCCCAAAGAGTGACATGTGCCTGTTTAATGAAACGGAGTAAGTACTCAGGCTGCCGCCCAGGCCTTGAGCCGCTCCCAGCTCGCGGGGTCGTCCTGCGACGCGCTGTTGGGAGGCCACTTGAGCGCGCCCTCGAAGGCCAGGCGCATGCGCGTGCTCGTGTTGTTCGACCCGATGCGGACGCCCACGTCCTTCCACAGGCCGTGCTGGCTCGTCTTGCTTGCGCGCGCCAGGATCTCCAGCCGCGTCGCCTCGAGAAGCTTCTTCACCAACGGCGCGTGCGTCGTGGGTGCTGGCGGCTGCGCAACGGCGGCCGCAGCCGCCGTCGCCGCGGGGCACTCTGCTGCGGCGGGCTTTCTGGCGGTCACCCGGCCGTCGCGCACAGCCTCGAGCATGGCGACGTAGCGCCTGCCCGCGACCATCACGTCGCGCTCCAGGTTCTCGACCTCGGCCAGGTGCGCGCCCAGCGCCTCTGCGCGGCCCGCCTGGCGCATGCGCTGCACAGCCTCGTGCGCGTGGTCCACCGCAGCGCCCAGCGACTGCACCACTGGGTCAAACTCAAAGTCGTCCTCGTCCGAGTCCGACGAAGAGGAGGACATGGCGCACGGGGAGGATGCAGCAGTTTCGCATTGTAACTATTTATGAACCCCCTGTTCTATGGGTGAAATGCTAGCCCTCGTGCTCCTGCTGGCAGCCACGGCTGCCGCCCAGAACTGCGGCTCGGCGTTCTGCCCGCAGCCGTACGACTTGGCCAAGATCGCTAAGATGCAACTCGCTCCCTCCGTACCCGTGGTTTTGAACGTCAGCTGGACGAAGCGGCAGATGTACGCGGCCACGAGCACGTTTGGGAGAGAGATTGCACACTGCACCTGCAAGGCCACCGGGTGCGCGGATGAGCGTGCCGTCATCGTGCAGCCCATGCTTTCGTACAGCAGTTTGGACATGCTCTTCACCGTGTACGAAGTGACGGTTTGGTCAAACTACAAGCCAAAATACTACCAAGACCGCTTGGCGAGCTCGCCCATCACCGAAAAGAATATGTTCGAGTGCATCACCAAGGCGCTGCCCCTTACGTCAGCCATACAGGTTGCAACTCTGCCTGCCGCCAAGCACGTCGCGGTCTCCTGCGGGGGCAACAAGGTCGACGTGTCCGTGGAGGACTATGGCAACGAAATGAACACTCTGTGCAGCGTCTGCGTCCTAGGACGAGGGGAGCAGGCGTACGCGCCCGCGGCCAAGGCTTTCGAGTCTGCATTTCCGTGCGAAGTCTCGCAGTGTCTACCGGGGTACGTGCTGCAAAAGGGTTCCTGTACGTGGCAGGACAAGGCCCCGCAGCCTAATGCGTCGCCGCCGCCCGTCAAGCCGTTCGTCTACGAGGAGGCGCCAGCCGGGCTGACGCTCGATGCCGCCTGCCCGCGGCAATCGACGGACGTGTCGGCAAATGTCACTGGGCAATACCTAAACAAGGGCTGCGTATTCACTGCAGGTGCACTCACACTCCCGTGCAGCCAGTCAATCTGCGCAAACGGCTGCCTGCGCTGCAAGGATGGCAGCATAGTCGGTCTCTCTGCAACCTGCATGGTTGATGCAACAGTCAAAGACGTCGTTCAGGTGACCGGAAAGGTGAAGGTGACGTCGGGGACACACATGCTCGCAGGGGTGCCCATCACTGCTCTCCATGCATGCGAGTGAGACCAACCTGGCAGTCGTGTGAGTACAGCTTTTTACAAAACAGGCTTGCTTGCCTTGAGCAGCTCGCACGGCTTGAGAACCGAGCAGGCAAACTGCACGAGAGTCACGTCCGTAAACTCGGCCACGTCGAGCTCAACCTCATCGCCGCCGCCCTCTATGTGACGCCGCAGGCGGCTGTTGGCGTACACGAACACCTTGAGCTGGCGGACCAGCGGGAGCATGCAGAGGAAGGCAACAACGTTTCTCTTGACGTCCATGCGCACCGGCAGGCGCAGCTGCTGGCTCGCGGGCATGCTCAGCACCTTGCCCTCGTAGCCCGTGAGGATGGTCCTGGCAAAGGCCGAGCGCGCGCGCAGCGCTGCAGGCAGCGGCTTGAAGCCAAAGAGGCGCTCGACGGCGCGCTTCGCGGCGATGCGGCGCGCGTAGCGACGCCTGCGCGGTTGCGGCGGAGGGTGGGGCCGGAGGCCGAAGGCCCGACGGACGAACATGTGCGCGCAACGTGACCGAGCCGGCAGGTTTGACAAACTGGGGTGGTTTAAAATGTAGTAAAATAAAACAATTTTGTCTGTTCCACGGTCCATTGGACTGTGCACACGTGCTTGCGCACCCGCCTGCGCACCGCCTGCGCACCGCCTGCGCTTCCGCCTGCGCACCCGCCTGCGCAGTACCTCACGTGCACTCTCACCTGGACCCGGGCACTGCCCCGTGCGACTTATACCCGCCGCGCTGTCTGGACATTTTATCCTGTATTTACAACGGTTAACCCATTGCCAACGGAGAGGCTCATTATCACCTACACATGTCGATAAACTCGTGCAGCGGCACTTGAAAGACGAGCGAGCTCACGAGCAGCCGGCGCAGCCTGGGCGGGGCAGCCCTGCACACGGCGGCAACCGAGGCGGCGATGCGCATGGAGGCAGCCGCCGGGTCGCCCGTCTCGTCGAAGAGGAGGTCCAACTCGTAGTTTGTTTCGAGGAGCAGCTGCACGACGAGGATGCCCAAACCGTAGGTGACGTTCTCCTCGCGCCCGGGGACGTGCCCGCGCGGGTACCTGGGAGGTGGGTAGGTGACGCCAGCCGTCTGGTGGTCGAAGCACATGGCGCCGTAGTCGAGCAGCACGGGCTCCCCGGCTTCCGTCACGGCGATGTTGGCAGGTTTGATGTCCAGGTAGAACAGGCCCCATCCGTCGATGAGCGTCTTGCAGCCCCGCGCCACGCGCTGCACCAGCTTCAACGCTTGGTCATCGTCGTACATGCCGCGCCTGACGGTGTGTCCGGCATAGGGCATAGCGACGCACGCGTACTCGATCTCGTCGTGCGGCCGCGTAAGGATGCGTGCGGCAACCAGGCACGGCGGCGGGTCCTCGCGCATCAGGTGCACGTACTCGAGCTCCTCGCAGGCGTCCGACCGCAGCACCTGACGGGTGCGGCGCCCCCATACCCCCGCAGCACGTCAGCAATTGGTATGCTTTTCTTACTTAAAAGCTCACCTTGAGGATGGCTGCATTTGAGCCCTCGATGGCCTGGTAGTAAAATACCCTCACCAAACCGCGCACGTCGCGGTGGATGAGGCCGACGTTGCGGTACAGCTCGCCGGACCGCCCGTCGACCAGCGTGTACTGAGGGTTGCCATGGCTGAAGCCGAGGTAGCGGATGCGCAAGTTGCCAAGACAGACGACCATGCGCGCCTGCGAAAGGAGCGTTTATAAGATTTGACGTCGAGATTGTGAAGAATGTCGGCAGCAGACCAGCAGATGGCCGAGCTCACGAGGGGCATCGAGGCCAGCGCCGCGCGGATCGACGAACAGCTGAAAAAAACGTTGGACGAGTGGAAGACAGCAAGAGCACAGGTCGAGGAGGCAAAGGCACGCTTCGAGATGTACAGAGGAGTCTACGACGGTACGGATCCTGATCAGAAAGTCTTGGAGCTACCATCCGTGAGCGCCGCTTGGGAGGGTCTCCTTCTGGCACGCACGAAGCAGGCTCGTGCGAAGGACGCCTACGTCCGGGCAAAGCATCGGTACGACGAGGTCATGGCCTACATGCACTCGTGGCGGAGCAGTTGAGCACGCAGCGCTGAGACCTTGCGCGCGAGCTCCGAGTCCTGGCGTGCCGCCAGCGCCGCCTCCAGCGTGTCGATCTCCGCGCGCGCGACGGCGTAGACGCGCACGGCCCAGTCCTGCCACACCCAGCAGCGGTCTTCAGCCTCTTCCGCCTTGCGCAGAGCGACAGCCTCGTTTACCCGCGCCTCGGCCAGCTCGCGCTCCACCTCGATCAGGTCACGCATAGCAAGACGACGATGATGCCAAGGCCCACGAGGAGGACGCCTGCCACGATGCGAAAGTTGGGCGAACACACAGTTGAGACGGGCGGGGACATTTTATTTGAACGAACGAAGGGTGGCAGCCAGGCGCGCCCTCCGTGCCAACTTTGGGTTTTTCGAGTGTTCTGCTTTTTGAATCTTTTTCAGAGGAATCCTCTTGTCCGCGGGCACGTTCAGCGCGCGGTGCAGCGCGCCGGGGTGTTCCACTGCGCTCTGGATCCACTTTCCACCCGGCATTCCAACCTCCCCTTTCTGAGAGCTGTCGTTAATACCATGGCGCTCGTCTCAGCCGTGCATGCGTGGGACTGGGACGCCAACACCTGCACGGTCGTCTTCGGAGGGCGGACCGTGAACGCGCCGCTCCCTCCGTTCTCCGCGCCCTATGCAGCCTACCCAGGGGCGCAGCTCGAGGGCGACGTCGTGCGGGCTTGGGGCGCGCCGACGCTGGCCGCGGACCCCGCGGCTGTCGTGGCCGAGCGCCTCGACGGGGAACTCCTGATGGCTGCCCGCGCGTTCCTCTCCCTGCAGCCGTCGGCTCCTATCGAAGAGGTGCTTGCAGTTGCGCAGAAGAGGGACGTGCAGGGCGACGTGCTGTCGGGCATCCTGGACGGCTTGGGCCTGACAGACGAGCAGCGCCTCGCGCTCGCGGCGAACCACGAGACGTTCGGGCGGCACAGGCGGCGCTGCTTCAAGCCTCCGCACGCTGTCGTCTTCCAGCGCCACGACGATGCGCTGTGCGGCAACTTCTCCCGGTCGGAGAGCCCGAATCTGCGGGCGCTCAGCGCAGCTGTGCCTGCCTGGCTCGCGGTGCGCAACGCGCGTTTCGCGGGATTTGCGCCCGACCGCGCGCTGGTCGAGGAGAGCTTCGGCAGCGAGGTCGCGGACATTCTGGCGCGGCACACGGATGCCTTCACGCTTTCGCCCAAGCCGCCGCCCGCCTCCCCGTCGGTGTGGGCCTCATCCTTCACGATCGAGACAGACAAGCCGGGTCTCGATGGCGACGCCTTTGCGCACTGCTTCAGCCTGAAAGATCCGCTCGTCTACTTTGCGCCATGCGTCGCCTCGGCGCTGCCCCACCCGCGCACGGAGGCTTTCAGGCGCGCGCGCGCCAATGCCGCCGTGAACAGCTTCGCCGTGCACGAGACGGAGGGCGCTCTCTTCATCACCTCGCTCGCAAAGGACGAGTGCCGCGCGTCGGACGGGCGCGCGGTGAGCCGCGGAGGGGCTGTCTTCCTTGCCCACCCCAGCGCGGCTGAGGGCGGCTGGCAGCTGTTTGCGCCTCACGGTCTGCGGCGCGTGGGCCTCTACTGCCCGCTCAAGAGCGGGCTCACCTGGCGGCCGGACTCTGTGCGCGCTGTGCTCTCGAGGCTGGCCCCGGGCGGGACGGTGCACACGAACAGTCTCGACAAGTTATTCATTGCTGTCTGATGCTTCAACACCGTACAACGAATCAAAGTCGTTCGGCAATCTATTGAACCGTTAATACAAAAATGAGCGCACCACCCCTCTCGTTTCAGGTCCTCGCCGTGTCCCACGGCGCAGCCTCCGACCGACCCGTGGCCAGGCTGGCGGGCCGGACGCGCGAGGGCAGCCTCGTCGTCGTCTCCGTGGACGGTGTGCGCCCGTTCCTCTACGTTAAGCTGCAGCGCGGCTTGCTGCGTCCGGACGGCTCGCCGGACGAGGTCGCGCTCGAGCTCCTGCGCTCGACGCTGAGCGAGGCGGTGGACGCGCGCACACGCAGGCGCGGCGGTGGTCAGGACCGCTGGATCGCCAAGCCCGTCGTCGTGAGCGCTCACGACTACCACGGGTACTCCCAGGTAGGGGGCTGCGCCCCCTAGGACCCCCGCATGTCCGCAGGGCGCTGACGTGCCGCGCAGGCCCCTGCGCTCTATGCGCGCCTCGAGTTTGCGACCATCGAGGCGCACACGGTTGCGCGCTACGTGCTGCTTGCCCCAGCCAAGCAGTTTGGGCACGCAACGAGGGAACGCCTCCTTGGCGCAGCAAAGAGCTTCGTGCTGGCCGAGGCCAACGTGCCATTCGAGCACCAGGTGAGTTTTTGAAAAAACGGCGTTGAACCTAAACTGACTCTGTAGCAGGTCCTCGAAAAGCTGCGGATTCAGCCCGGCGGATGGGCGTCGCTGGACGTCGTCGCCGCGCGTCGCGACTGGAACGCTGCAAACACGTACGAGACGTCAGGCGGCGCTGCGCTCGCTCCCGCGGATGTACCGTGCGTTGCGCCGCTGCGCGTACTGTGCTGGGACCTGGAGGTCTTCTGCACGCCCGTGGGCGACGGCGCCATGAAGTTCTTCGACGGCGACGACCCACTCGCCCAGCTGCTGTGCGTGAGCGCCGTCACCTTCGAGTACGGCGTCCCTGGCGAAAAAGCCGTCGTCTTTGAACTGTGTCCGCAACAAGAGCAGTTGACAGAGGATACGGTTACAGATGGATGCACCATCCACTGGTACAACACGGATGCTCAGCTGATCCAAGCTTTCTTTAGGTGCGTCTTCACTTATTTTTTTTGGTTCAGCTTTCCTTAAACTTCCAGGTATGTAACGAACTACGACGCGGATGTGCTCACGGGGTGGAACACCTTGCGCTTCGATTGGCCGTGGCTCTACAAGCGGTGCAAGGTGCTGGGCCTGCTCCCTGACTTCCAGCGGCTCAGCCGCTGGGGCTCAGCCGCCTACGACGACTCGCCGCGGGCGCTGCAGGCTGTGTCCGTGCCCGGGCGCGTCGTGCACGACGCCATGGAGTGGACGAAGCGCAACCGGAACCTGCGCGAGTACGGCCTCGAGTACGTGTGCACATGCCCGGAGCTCAGCCTCGGCCTGGAGGGCAAGGACGACGTGAGCTACAAGGACATCGCAGCACTCTCCCGCTCAGTGGATGGCTGCGTCAAGCTCGCCGTGTACTGCGCCAGGGACTCGCTCCTCGTGAGCCGCGTCCTTCGGCACGCCAAGCTGGACGTGCTGGGCAAGACGCTCGCACAGGCGGCGCTCATGGGCGTCCCGCCGGAGGACTTTCTCTTCCGCGGCTCCATGCACCTGCTGCGGCTGGCCATGCTACGCACCGCCCACGAGGACGGCTTCCTGCTCTCCACGCCCAGCCGCTCGAAGGACGACGAGCCGCTGCTCTCGGAGGAGGACACCGTGGCGCGGTACTCGGGTACGTAGGTAGGGGGCTGCGCCCCCTAGGACCCCCGCAGCTTCTTATGACACGCCCGCAGGTGGCAAGGTGCTCACTCCGCTCACGGGCTACTACGTGGACCCAGTGGTCACGTTCGATTACAACAGTCTTTATCCGTCGGTCATGCGCGAGCTCAACATTTGCGCCAGCACCAGGCTCACCCGCGCGGATGCTCTGCTGCGCGGCATCCCGTTCCTGCAGCCTCCCGCGCCCGCGCTCGAGGGCGTCTGGTTCAGCCGCACCGAGGACGGCAGCCGCCGCGTGGCGCGCATTCACGACGAGAGCGACGAGCGCCTGCGCGTCGTAACCTCCGGCCAGCCGGAACGCGTTGGCCGCTACGAGGACGAACACAACGAGGCTATCGTATTCGCAGACGGAGCGCGCGCCGTGCTCGAGGACGGCGGCTACGCGCTGCGCTGGGCAGATGGCCAGCTCTGGGTGCGCCGCGACGAGGACGTGCTCGTCTTCGTTGACCCGGCCGTGCGGGAGGGCTCAATACCGCGGCGGCAGCGCACGCTCAAGGAGGAGCGCGAGCGGGCCAAGGCCAGCCAGAAGCAAGCCTATCGAGAGAAAGACTTTGCAAAGTCTGCATTCTTCGACAACTTCCAGAATGCTGTCAAGCTCAAGATGAACGCCCTGTACGGTTGCCTGGGAAGCGGCAAGGGCGGCATCTACCCGGACTCGGCGCCGCTTGCCAGCGCAATCACCGCGAGGGGGCGCGCGCTCATCGTGCTCGTGAAAAAGACGATCGAGGAGCGCTTCTGGCTCGCGTCCGACGGGACGTGCGGCGGACTGGACGGCGCGCCCTGCCCCGCTGACTGCGAGCCTCTGAAGGTGCTCTATGGAGGTGTGTTCATTTATTTTTTAGTGAAAGCACCTAACCATTCTGCAGACACGGACTCGGTCATGGCGCTGTTCAAGGGCTGTTCGCTGCAGCAGGCGGCGGAGGCTGCGACGGCTATCGAATCTTACCTGGTGGACCGGGTGCTCAAGCCGCCGCAGAAGTGCGCCTTTGAAAAGATCCTGGGCGGCCAGAACGGGGCCGTGGCCTTCTACAAGAAAAAGATGTATGCCAGCGTCAAGTTCGAGGACGACTACGGGACGACGGCCAAGGGCAAGCTCTTCGTGCGCGGCCTGTCCGCCATCCGGCGAGACAACGCGAGCATCACCAAGGATACGGTGACGCGGGTGATGGACATGATGTTCGTCAACCGCAAGCCGCGCGGCGAGATCCTCGAGTTCTGCGGCCGCGCGCTCGCCTCGGTGCTCAACAGCGCGCGCTGCATGTGGGACGCCGACAGGGCCATCGACGGACGCCTGCCGTTCGAGGCGTTCGTGCAGAGCGCGGGCATCTCGAAGGACCTGGACGACTACGACGCGGACAACGCCGCCACCGCCGTGGCCCGCCAGCTGCTCGAGATCGACCCGCAGTCCGGCGTGGGCAAGAGCAGCCGCGTGTCGTTCGTCGTGACGCTGCAGCAGAAGGGCAGCCGCCGCTCGCAGCAGGCGATGCTGCCGTCCCTGTGCGCCGAGCGCCGAGCACCCATCGACGGGGACCACTACGTCTCGGCCCTGCTGAAGAAGCTGGCCCCGCTGCTCTCCGTCCTCTTTGCCGCAGAGGCGCGCGCCGGAAGGCGCATGCGCGACCCCTACGGACACGTGGTGGAGGTTGCCCCCGCCTCCAAGGCGGCGCAGGCACGGCTGCTGGGCGAGGAGGAGGCGGAGCGCGCCGTGCTGGCGGCGATGCGGTCGTGCAGGCTGCTGCTGACGGAATCGACGATGCGGCACAGCGCGCCGCTGCCCGCGCCCCTCAAGAAACGCAAGGTTGTCACAGACAAGCACCAACAGTCGCTCCAAAAGTTTTACACGAAACTCTAAGCTTTTACTCAAAAGCCCAGGCGTTTTGCCTTTTCACTTCCTCCTCCTCCTCCGGTGTAAAGTCGTTGGCGATGTTGAACATGTCGCGGATCTGTTGCGGAGTCTTGCCCTTGATGAGGTGGGCAATCTTCAGGCACGCCGCGTCGATCAGGTCTGGAATGTCCAGGTAATTTGCTGCAAGGATGACCTGAAAGATCTGCGCCATGTGATCAGCGGGGTTCTCCATGCCTTGCAGCCAGTTTGCAACAAAGGCGCGAGACGCGTCGGTGGAACCGGCGCCGTGCACAGGGACTAGGAGTCCGTCTGCGTTCCGCTCGCGTCCTGGCGCTTGAAGGAATTCCCTAAGCTGCTCCAGCTGTTGACCATTAAGTTTGACACAATGAACAATTCTATTATTTGAAGTCTCTGCAAATGCAGAGCGAAGGAAGTTGGAGGCGTGTAGGAGGTCGCGCTCGGAAACGGTGATTGTAGCACCGTCTCTCGCCACCAGTGTCACGTACCCTTCTGGTGGTGGATCAACGTCCATAGCTTCCATGGCACGTTTAACAGCGTCATAGTTCTCATCATCTTCAAGAAACGCAGGTTTGTGCATTTCTTTCACCGGTGACATGTCATGGGAGAGTTCCCGTTCAAACTCTCGGCGCTCCAGCGCGAGATGCCTGCGTCTGAGCGCGGCTTGCTCTGCATCGTCTTGGGCACTGCTCCCAGGATTGCCAAAGCCTCTTTTTTCGCCAGGACCAATTTTCAGAGAATGCAAAGCTGGTTGCACCTCGAAGAGGGACATTGAGAATGATCTTTTGTCATTCATATATGCACGCAACGCTTTTGTCACTCACGGACATATTTATCTTTGCACCTCGCCATGCTGATGTTTGACAAGCTGTGTGCCGCTTGCGAGGGCACGCACTGGCTGAGCGAAAAGTGTCTGCCTACCGTGGAGGCACCCGTGCTCTTCGAAGCCATCAAGCAGGCCTGCGCGCTGCCAGACCACCCGCTGCGGCTTGCGGCGGCCCAATCGGACGTATGCAAGGCGGTGCAGGACTCGCGGCCGTCGACCTACGCCTCGGATGCGGAGGGCTCGCCCACGCTCGACGGCGCCGCCGTGTGCAGCCTCGTGCTCGCGTTCTTGCTGTTCGAAAGCCCCAATGCGGCTGCCGCCCGTCGCGCAGTCGCTGCTGCGACGAAGGACCGCGAGCAAGCGATCCGCCTCGTCGACTGCGTGGTCCGCAGCACGGATGCAATGCCCGTGGTCGAGGAGCCGGACAGCGTGCAGCACGCGCTCATCAGGTTCCTCTTCGGCGACCCGCAGACTGACTGCGAGGCGGCGCTCGCGCTCGCGGCCTACGGCCGCGCGGCTGCCTACGGGTCCAAGGCGGACCTGCTCGCCCAGTGCGTCGCATTCTTGGGCGAGTGCAAGGAGCTCCTCCTCGCGGATGCAGCCGAGGAGACCATCGAGACTGCTCAAGCCGAAGAGGCTGTCGCGCCCGTAGCGGCAGATGCCCCGGAGCCCGCTCTCCCGGAGAGCGAGTCGACGAAGCGGTTCTACGAGAGCGCGCAAGCGCCGTTCTCCGCCGTGAGGGACGAGCCGACGCCACCCGATCTGCCACCTGGTATGCCGGAAGAGCTTAAGGAGGTGCCAATTGCTGCAACAGCCATACCAGTGCCAATCGCCATACCAGTGCCAATCGCTGCAACAGCCATACCAGTGCCAATCGCCATACCAGTGCCAGTTGCTGCAACAGCCATACCAGTGCCAGTTGCACCCGCCAGCCGGCCACAGCTCGCCAAGGGGCGCGACAAGGAGTTCGACCTGTACGCCGCGCTCGGGCAGCTTCAGGTGTAACGGGCTTATAAACAGTGTTTTCTGTGATGCACTATCATGGCTGCTGTCCGTTTCTTCACAATCGTAGACCGCCGCACGGACACACCGTTCGCCCTGCGGCTGGCCAACCGGCCGGCTGTCGTCGCTTTCAAACACTTCCAGAACGCACACCTGACTGCAAAGTCGATCGAGATGCGAGAGGTCGTGCAAGGCACCATGTCTGAGACGTACGACCTCGTGCCGGCCGAGGCTGTGGGCGAGCCAGAGCATCACTTCCTGCGAGCCTGCTCGGGGAAGTCAGCTAAACTGGCCCAAACTGGCCCAAACTGGCCCAAACTGGCCCATAGGGTTTGAAACCCATAGGCCAGTTTGGTAGGGTTTTGGGGGTACGCACTTGCTGATGCCGGGAGTGTTTTTCACCGGATTGGAAAAAATCAACAGTTGGGCAGCCGCCGAAGTGTCGCCTTCGGCTGGTTGCTCAGTGGGGCAGCCCGCCGAAGTCACTGCCGAAGGCGTGCCGAAGTGTCGGGCCACGGTGAAAAAATGCTGGCCGGGTTTTTCACCGGCCATGCCGTCAGCAACGGCTGGAGTTGATCTGTTCAGCGTTCAACTCCATCAGGACCCACTCCAGCCGCCGCTCCGACCGCTGCAAGTAGGTTTCCGCGGGCTCCGTGGTGGTCTCGGTCACACACGTAGCCGCACTTGCGACAGCTAAAGATCTTGCTGTCTCCAAGGCTGGCGTGCCATGCTCCGCAGCAATCGCACGTCTTGGATGTTCCGGGCTCGCGGGTAAAGACAACCGTCTTGTCTGCAGTGGTCTGGGTCTTAAAGTAGAGCCTCTGGCTCCACGTGTAATGAGACCACGTGTACAGCTTCTGCGCGGTAGAGTTGCCAAAAACCCGCGAAGCGCGACGGGCCATGCGTTCCGTCTCAAAGAGAGGGTCAACAATGAAGTCCCCCAAGGTGAAGAGGTGTTTGATGGACTCGTAGTGAGCGTTCTTTGTCCAGTTACGGATGCGTGCAAACGTGCGCAGCTTCTGCTCGCGGTAGTGCTTGTGGCCCTCATGGTTGACCGCCTTGGCTTCCCGCGACTGCAGGAGAGCAGCCCGCTTGCACATCTTGGCCACATAAGGCTCTGCGCCCTTGAGGAGCTCGCCGTGAACACCGTCAGGGCGGTAGAAGGCGCACGGCTTGCGGGCTCCACGGTCCAGAGCCACCACGGTCCGCTCAGTTGGAGGCTTGGTGTCAGCAGGCTTCTGGACGATGTGCTTGATGATGAGGTAGTATTTGCGGGTACGCTTCTCCCACATGAGCACCGGAGCAAAAGGAGTGTTTTTCATCTCCAGAAGCTTGGTGCCCCACTCCTTTGAGTCAGAAGCGCGGATGGCACCCATGTCTCCCCCGAACCGGCACTCAAAGTCCATGCGTGATCCGCCCACGGCCCGAAGACCCACGGCGGGCAGAAACCCCTTGAACAAGCCTTGGCTCTTGTTGCCAGGAATGCCGCAGTTGATCACTTCCGTGGGTGTAATGTCAAGGCGCTTCAGGCTCTTGAAGCTCATCCTGAACTTGTGGTTGGGGTTCTTGCGTCGCTTGGCCATGTTGGTCTGAAGGTCATTGAAGGATGCTTGGACTGCATTAGCCGTGATCTGCTGGTTGATAGCAGCTGTCCACGGGTGGTCGGTGGTGACAATCTCTCGGACATAGGACCGTAGCTCTGGGTAGGTGTAGTCTTCCGGGGCAAGGTCGTTGATGACTGCGATTGTCTGGTTGCTAAAGAGACGAGCGGCAGCAAACCACTGACGGAGGATGGGCCGCTGAGCAGCAGATGGGCTCAGGCGGATCTTCAGGGTGCGGTAGAAGGACCCCTCGGGAAGGTCGTCTTTCTTCTGCACCATAGCATTCATCTTGCGCTTCTTGGTGTTGGTGGGCCACGGAGCATAGCACGGACGGGGAGGCACAAGCTCAGAGGAACTCTCCACGGTGAGAGGCCAAAAGGAGTTGGCCTTCAGGCTGTTGGCCAGGGGTATCATGGGCGTCTTAACCAAGGTGTGCGCCTCTGCGTGCCATCCACTCTCCATGCGTATCTTGGCGACATTATAAGCGGCAGAAAGTGGCGTGGGGAGCGTTCTGGCATACTGTGGCTGCAGCTGCCGGTTGAAGTATCGGCTGAGGTGCACCCCTGCCGCCATCACTTCACTCCTCTTTTCCTAAGTTTTTGAAAAGCTATATATATTGTGAGCCTTCTGCTCTTTGGTTTTGGCTGCTGGGTCAGCGGTTGGGCTCAACACCCCTATGGGCCAGTTTGGTAGGTTTTGCTGAACAGTTCAAACCCTGGGAGTCGTTGCACTCGCTGGTCGAAGAGTGCAAGCAGGACGACATGGACGTGCTGTTCGTGACGCACATCGACGCAAAGCCGGGCGAATCGATCGAGTTCACGGGGGGCGTCTACTAAAGTTCCGCGCCTAGAATGAACTGTGCCACCTGCACGCTCTTCGTCAAGAGCTCGCACACCGAGTCGTGCACGGGCTGCTCGCACGTGCACTGCATCTTGTGCCAAAAGCGCTGCGCATCCTGCGACGCGACGCTCTGCAGAAACTGCACCGTCACCTGCTGCAACTGCGACGCGGCTACCTGCGCGGAGTGTGTTGCGGTGTGCCCGGAGTGCGAAGAGGTGCAGTGCACAGCCTGCGGACTGGTCAAGTGCGAGAACTGCTCTGCAGAGCAGTGCGCATCGTGCACTGACGAGGAGTGCGCATCGTGCGGCGCGCGCGTGTGCTATGCATGCGCGGGAGGCCGGAAGGACTACGCGTGTGCGGCCTGCCTGCGTTGTGCCTTTGTAAGCTAGAAACATAAAATGAGACGTCAAAAATCAAACATATGCCGTTGTCCGAGGCTTCCAAGGCGTACCGCTGGACCGGTGTCCTCCCGCACACCGGGACGCTCATTTCTATGCTTAGCACAGATCTACTGGATCGAATAGAGTTGATCTCCATGCCGCAGCTCCTCGTGGGGCTCACAGCCGAGAACCGTTCCCAGCGCCTGGCGCTCAACAGGCGGCTCCATGGGACGCATTGCCCGAGCGATCCCGAGCACATCCGACTCGGTCTTTTAGGAATGGACAGCGGACGGGGTCAAATGGAGACATTCAACACGTTGCTGCAACCGCCGTACACGCTTGAGAAGCTTGAAAATTTGGAATTGCTGTCACAGTTTACAACAACCGCGGGTGTCAACCTTTCGGAGTCTGCACCTTTCATCGCACAGCCCGTCGCCGTGTGGCTCTCGCGCAACTCCAGCCTGGATTACCTCAATCTCTCAGGCAACCCAGTCGGAGATTCGGGAGCCCGCGCCTTAAGGCCTTCGACCCTGAGACATCTTATTTTGAGGAATAGCAACATCGGAAACGCAGGCGCAGAGGCACTGGCAAACAACGCGTCACTCATATTTCTCCATCTTTCGGGCAACCACGCCATAACCGACGACGAGGCACTTGCCCGAGCCTTTGAGCAAAACAGAACACTTAGGATGATTGAATTAAACGACACAAACGTAGGTGATTTGGTGGCACAGGCGCTTGCCCGCTCGACAACGCTCAGGACGGTGGATCTTTCGAGAACCCTGGTCACTGACGTCGGTGCACAAGCCTTTGAGTTTAACCATTCAATTCGAAAACTCTATCTTGGCAGATGGCGCCATGGCAGCGCTCCTCAAGTCGACATCACCGACGAGACAGCACGTGCGCTTTCGAGAAATCAGACTCTCTTGCATATCCATCTGAATTGCGTCATCACAGATGTAGCTGCTGTCGCGCTCGCAAACAGCATATCCTTGCAAGACTTTTGGATCCCAGAAAGAGGCATCACAGATATCGGCATTCAAGCCATACGAAACTCCGGAAAGACGCTCTTTTTGATTTGAAAGAACCTCGGCACGGGCAGCGCGCTCGCCTTGGGCGCAAGCAGGCGCGGGGAGGGCGTAGGCAGAGCCTCGGGCTTGGGCGCCGTGCAGAAGTGCCCGTACTTTTCCTCGTGCGTCACAGCCATCTGGGCGGCGCGCGCGCCTTGTACTGCAACAGGTGTGCCTTGCCGCGACGGTAGTACTCGCGGTAGCATGTTACCACGTCGTCCGACACGCGGAACTCGTCCGGCATGCACGCCGGCGGGTCCCGGAAGCCAGAGTCCCGCAAGGCAGCCGGGGGCTCAGCCAGCGCGCCGACGAGCTTGGAGCAGGCGTGCAGCTTGCCGTATCGGAAGGTGTACTCGGCCAGCAGCTCGACGAAAAGCTCGTAGGCAAAGGCGTAGTGCGCGCAGCTGCTGCGCACCCACACCGCGACGGGATGGTAAGCGTGCGTCGTGCGGTACAGCAGCCGCTCGCGCTCGGCGGGCAGCTCGCCGCCCAGGATGCGGTGCGTGGTGCAGAGGAGTTGCGCAGTCTCCAAAACCATCTTGACCACGTGTCTGTTGCCGTGGCTCTGCGCAGACTCGCGCGCGCTGCGCGACAGGTAGAACAGGTTCATAGTATAAAAATAGAAATCCAACGAATCAAAGAGCACACTTGCGCAATTGCTCGTCGTTGGGAGGACAGGGGGCTACACGGACAGAATTTTAGCTTGTACAATTTTACAAACCTTGCAGAGTTTGTGCTTGACCCACTGCATAAGATGTTCTCTTCAGTCAAAACAATGGACTGCACAGGCGTCTCTCGTACTTTAGAAGACACAGTTATTAATGCAAGAGTCCTGCCCTCTTAAAGTGAGACACCCCTGTATGAGCGTGACAGTGCGCTACGGTCCGGATGCCAGTACGCAGACGTACTACCACGGCGCCGCGGCTGTCGCAGGAGGCATGGCGCGCGCAGACCTTGCGTCCGACCTCTTTTCAACGCCCATCATGGGGGATCACATCGCGGACCTGGAGGAGGAGCTCTACGGCCACCGGCGACGTGAAAAACGTGACGGGTTCAAAAAAAAGTTCAAAGAGGAGCTCACGGAGTGGGTTCGCGATATTATCGAAAACTACGAGGGTTTTGCCGGCGAAATGACCAGCTGGGAGTTTGATACGAAGGACATCCTTCGGTCGCTCCAGCTTGTCGACGAGCCGTTCACCACCCAGTTGGCGGGAAACATAAAATTTGAGATTTTGGCGAGTGAAGACCCGGAGTTTTTTATTAGAATCAAAGGCCGGGCTGCAAAAGCGCGTCGAAAGGAGGCTCGAGACTTTGACGAAACGCAGTGGGCCATCAAGTACAACGGCCGAAACAAGAAACGGGTGTTTTTGGACTACAGGGGTGTCTCACTCTAAGAAGGCAAGACTCTCGCACTAGTGTCTGTTTCTTCTTAAGTACGAGAGACGACAGCACCTCGCCGGTCTCGAACTTCTTACTTAGAGCTCCGCGGGGAACCACCATATGTATGAAACTTATTATAAATACCGTCCGATGGGCCGTGTTCACCTCTCGTTGGTCATTTCTTCTTCTTCTTCCGTCCAAAAATTACGCGTGTTGCCGCGTGTGTGTTGACATGGCCGAGCTCACCATGCGTAGGTGCGGCCTGTCGAGCCTGGCTCGCCACCGAGACCTGTCAGCAGAAAGCCCGGACAGAGATACAGGGGTGTCTCACTTTAAGAAGGCATGACTCTCGCACTAGTGTCTGTTTCTTCTTAAGTACGAGAGACGACAGCACCTCGCCGGTCTCGAACTTCTTACTTAGAGCTCCGCGGGGAACCACCATAGTTTGGGCCAGTTTGGGCCAGTTTAGCTGACTTTCCCGAGCAGGAGGCGGGGGACGTTCGATTCGGGAGATGACATTCGATTTTTTTTCTGCGCATCCCGTTTTCGTGCGCCCGTTTCTGCCCATGTCTCTCCGTTCGAGTCCAGTACACTCCCCCTCTCCGAATCCCATGGCTTCCCTCACCGAGCGCGCGAACGAGGCTATTGCCGAGATGAACGCCGCGCTGGCATCTGCGCTGGAGGCCAACAAGCCGCCAGCACGGTAGTCCGTCACCCAACGCAGCGCGGACATGCATAGCCCCTCGAGGTCCTGCGCCACGGCGTGGTCGTGCAGCTTGTGCAGGTTGGCGTGCTCGAAAAAAGGACAGAACTATTAACGTTCTCTTTGAGCCGGTGTATGTCCGTCATCTTCGGCCCACGCATCGATCCCACATGTGCCATTTGCTACAACGACCTCGCGGACCCAGAATATTTCGTGGACGTGGGTATTCCCGGTCAGCCAGACATGAAGAGCGACCTTTTTTCGTCGCCGTGTCACGGCCATCACACGTTTCACTATGCGTGTGCAAAGCATTATTTCGAGGCCAACCGGCTGGCACGTCAGGCGACCAAGTGTCCCTATTGCAGAGAGCTGCCCGAATGGCAGGCTGCCGACTTTCCCGCAGATCCCGGACTGGAGGAGCGCCAGGCGGCGCACGCCGCGCAGGAACGCGAGCGCCAGGAGAATGCGGACCGGATGGAGGCCATTCGCTTGCAAGAGTCTGATATTCGCGCCCGCCAGCAGGTTGCGGTGGAAGAGGCTGAGGATGACGACACCGATTCTCAGCATCTCGCACGCCGGCTCGCTGACATGGAATACACGCGCGTCGCCGCTATTCGGCACGAAATCGATCTTCGAAACCTCCTCGAGAGCAGAATCTTGCCAAGGTTCTTATATAGTGGGCGCACACGGGCCGAAGCTGACCTTCAAGGTGCAATCGATGACGGTCTCAACGTCAACTTAGGCCTTGTGATTGCGAGTGGGTGGCCTGATTCGTACGCTGGAGTCTTTGCTGCCCTGGACTTTTTTATCACACACGGGGCGGACGTGAACGCGGTTGTCAACACCCGCCCCCCATCGCTCACCGATAGCGGTCGCGGTGTTTCGCCGATTTTAGAGTCGCCGCTTTCTCGAGCGCGCGATAGGGAGCGCCACCTGATTGAGCAGTGGCTCCTCGATCACGGGGCTGTCTCGAGCTGAAAGTTCACACGGACTCACAATGTTCTACTCATGAGGGGAAAATCCTTGGGAACATCGTCTGTCCAGCACGAGTTTGACCATGGAAGTTTCATGTAAAAATCTAGAACGCAGAATCAGTAAAACACTAGCAGCCGCTCGCCATACCCTCACGGGACGTGAGCGCGAACCTGGCACTGCTCGCCGCTGCGCGCTCGCTCGACCCGCACGCCGGCCCCGAAGCAGACGCGGAGGAAACCGTGGCGCGCGCTCTGGCGGGGATGTAGCCCGACCCTGCCTTACGAGGAGGAGAGGGCGAACGGACCGTACAGATGGTGCGATTTCAAATTGTTTTGGCCCGGGCTCTCTGCTGACACACACTGACTTCTTACAGGTGGAACTTCTTA
>Ga0136644_10000399_pt1 | contig 34890 bp, 32 predicted proteins | sample C_130820_EF_Meta_FD_94780 | JGI IMG/M metagenome (GOLD analysis project Ga0136644, IMG submission 94780) | Freshwater microbial communities from Lake Croche, Canada to study carbon cycling - C_130820_EF_MetaG (v2) (version 2) | ecosystem: Environmental > Aquatic > Freshwater > Lake | place...
GAAGTGGTGTTTGCTCCTGATTGATATGCAATTCCACCTGCAACACCTCCCATTAAATGAGATGCTATATTTGCGTTTCCATCAATACTTGTAATGCCAGTTAATGATTGTGAGGCGCTTGTTCTGTTTAATGCGATACTAGTATTGCCGATGTAATGAACATCTGCTGGCTTTGCAACACCAGCTAATTGACTACCATTACCTAAGAAATGACTAGCACGAACATTACCAAAATTATTAAATGTTGCTACTTCACTAGAAAAAGATGCATTACTAGCGAATGCAAATTCTGCATTTGAGTTATCCCAACCCATAAATGCATCACGTGTAGTAGATCCAGTGTAGTAATGTAATATTGTACCGCGATCTTTAGTATCATCCGCAGTTAATGCCGCACCATTGGCGCCGCCGCCTAATTCAATTACTGGGTCAACTACACGTGTAGTTGTAGAGTTAACTGTAGTCGTAGTTCCGCTAACAGTTAAGTTACCACTAAGTGTTAAGTTATTGGCTGATACGTCTCCTGCAGTGATGTTACCTGTACCAGTAATGACTCCACTACCAAATCCTAAGTTACCGACATTAACATTTCCGGTTATAGTTACAACACCACCAAAATAACTATTACCAGTGTCTACTCTTAATGAATATGCATTTGATATTGTAGTAACATTAGTTCCTTTAGTAGGTGGACCTTTGATTAAGAATGTAGAAGCATTTGTAAATGTAACACCTGTAGCAGAAGCAGCCAATGTTGGTGTATCTATTACATGAATTGCGGCGTTAGCAGTAGTACCGCTATTCGCCGTGCTATTATCTGTATATGTACTAGCAAATGTTCTAAATCCAAAATCACCAGTCACTGTTGAAATATTCGCATTACCAGTAACTGCACCGGATATACTATGATTATTAGAAATAATTGAATTAGCAGTAACACTTGTGCTATTTACAGACATGGTTCCTACACTTAAACTAGCATTGGCAGGTAGAGTAAGGTTACCTTTTTTATCTACTGAAAATTTACTTACACCTGCCACGTGTAAATCAATCAACTTACTACCCGAAGCACTTGCTGTATCAGTTATGTTTTCGTATATGCCGGTAAAACCAACTGCACTGTTATTCCATATTTGTGATACAGATATCCCTGGTATATTTTGTGTTAATCCAATTGCACCTGAATCAGCAGTTAATGAACCTGCAGTGATGACATTAGCATTTGCAGTATTTGTAGTTAACGAAGTAGCAGTTATTGCTCCTCCGGAAAGATTGTTAATAGAAATATAGTCAATTGATCCATTTCCAAAACTATACAATATATTATTTTTTGGACTTACTGTTATGACTGTGCCGTTGTTACTTGGTTGAACGTAAGTAGTTGATAATGGAGTTAATAAACCGGTAATTGGCGTAATTCTAAATGCAAAAATAGTTTGAGCCAAAAATGCATTAGTTCCCCCACCTATAACATATAAAAAATTACCAGTGCTATCAATTTTAAGTTGGTTACTAGGATAATTCTGTGCACCTACAGCAATAGTATAATTAGCTACATAACTAAGAGCGCCGGTAATTGTATCTATCTTATAAACATATACGCCATTACTATTACTCATACCAGCATAAAGAAACTTATTAGCTGAATCAATTACAGCATGGTCAACACCACCGGCAGTAGTAACAAAATGAGGTAATGTTGTAACTTGTCCAGTACCAGAACCAGCAGCAGTAGCTTTAAAAACAGTACCTACGCTAGCAGTGCTTCCGGCACCAACAGAATTCCATGTAGTAGTCCCTAAAGTTGAAATTTTATACCAAGTACCTGTAACAAATGATCCAGCATTTACAGTAACTGCGGAACTTGACAGTAAAGGAGTAAATATTCCAGTAGTTTGGTCTACGGTAAACATCTCTGCGGCAGTATAACTTGAACTTAAAAAAGCATAAAAGAATTTACCAGTTCTATCAAACAATATAAAATTAGCATCTGCTTGTCCTAAATTGGCAGCAGTTCCATTGCCGCCGGTTAATGTACCGACAGCGGCTGGTCCGGGATTAAAACCCCATTGGTAAATATAACTGTCTGCCCCATTAACCCCGGAGCTCATAGTGTAAAGCCAATTACCACTTGGATGCATGGTCATACTTCTCATAAACTGTATTCCCATTGCTGAACCAACATCTGAGTTTGTTACACTAGCGTAATCAGTAATTGTTCCTGTATTAGGGTCAAATCTAATATAACTAATTCTCTTTGTTTGTACGGCATCAGGGTGAGCAATACCAACATAAATCCATAAACCATTTGGATGCATATATGCATCAAATACATAACCATTACCTATACCAGTAGACTGCACATTATTATTTGGACTAAGAACTGGGGAAAGAGTACCATCACCATTAATTTTATAAACAGCCCAACCATAATTAATAATTACGATAAGATAATTGCCAGAAAGATCAAATAGCGGGGGATTTTTACTTACAGGACTAGTAAAGTTGTTGTTAGGAGTAATATTAGTAATACCTAATCCTGTAAGTGCTAATGTACCTGCACCAGTTGGGTTGACAGGAGCAATAATCTTATTAACAGATTGAATAGTGTTTGCGTATACTACGTTAGCTACAGTTAATCCAGAACTAGAAAAATTAGCAACGTTTGAAACACCATTGACACTTATACCAACGTTACCGTTTGTAGCGGGTATACTTACATTACTTGTGCCGTTGAATATTTGAGTAGCATCAAGACTAGCCCAACCCAATGTACCGCTGTTATAACTATAAACTGTTGCAGATGTTGCATGTCCGGAAGTAGTAGAATTCAGTTGACCTCTAGTGCAACCTGTAAATGTTGTTGCGGTAACTCCGGTATACGAAATTACCTCATTCTCTACAATAATATAACCGGAAGTAGGGAATCCAGTAGTACTGGTAACTGTAATTGTTGTATCAGTTGTTTGTACTTGTGAAGTAACAGCAGTGGAAGCAGACGCACTAGTTAATTTTAAATATTGTCCAGTAGTACCACCATAAATTCTGATGTTACTAATATTACCTAAAAATACATTAGTGCCGGGTAAACCGGCTAATAGATTACCAGAAGTAATTAAATTTCCGGACACATTTTCTGATCCTTTAACTAATGTACCGGTTGCTGTTACAGTTAATACGTTATCAAAACCACCGACACTTGTAGTAACGTTACCGTTAGCTGTGGTGATTGCTACATTACTTGTTCCGTTTGCAATTTTTGTAGGGTCAACTTTTAACGTATCAGCATAGGCTTTTGTTGCCGCATCTTGTGCGTCAGTTGGATCTGCTAAGTTTTTAAGTTGAAGTGTTGTGGGGAAGGTTAATGATGCTGAGGTTGCCATATTATGTTACCGTATATAATGCTGTTGCTTGGTTATAATTTGTAAACCCATACAAATTATATGTTTGTCCTGAAATAGTAATTGTACTAGGTCCTACGTCAGGAGTTTTTGTTGCAGGATTACCAAATGCAATGAATTGCCAAGTGTGTGATGTAGTCCCTGGGGTAGCTATCCATAAGTAACTAGAAGTAACGCTAGGAGTAGTAGCACCTTGCCCTAATGCATAAGCATATGGTAAATAACTATCACTTGTTGTAAGTGTTGGGGGTGTGTTTGTTGTAGTTGTTTTATAGAACAACGGAGTATAACTTGTAGCTGCCGCGACTGTAGCAGTTGTTGTGGGAAGTGTTTTAGTTCCCCCGCCGTTTAAACCAGTACCACGATAGTCAGTGGTAGTGATTGTATAACTTACTAAACTGTTTATTGAAGCACTAGATCCACTGGTAGCACCTGTGCTTGTTAATGATATCCCCGCACCATATGTAACATTACCTGAAACAACTGTACCAACAACCGGCGTCATATTCCAATTAAACGCTTGTGTAGTGGCCCAATAAGGAACTGAAGAACTTGGAAATCCTCCTGATAAACTCACGCTGAATGGTGTTTGCTGAACGTTTGTCAATGTTGTACCTGTCGCTATATATGATCCTCTAGTGGTAGTCAAATTAACAGAAACTGTGCTAGAAGCGTTAGTTTGTATAGCACTACCACCGGATATGCTATTTAGTAGAGTACTATTGATGATATAAGTTCCCCCTGTACCAGTAATTCCTAGACCAGTGATATTTGTACCGGTTATTGCTATGCCACCAATAACAATAGTATCGGTTGCCTTAACGTCAAACGTAGCATTTACTAAATTAATTGTTATTGAAATGTTTGCTGTATTAACGGTAGTAGTAGTGAAATCAATATATGCGTTTTTACTAGTACCTACAGTGCTACCTCCAATTGACCAGCTATCAGTTACTGATATTGCTACTGGTCCTAATTGATTAATTGTAAACTTACCTGCTGGAAAACTAGTATTAGTAAAGTCAGAAACAACCTCAATACCAGAACCAGCTACAAGATTGGTTACTGTTGTTATGACGTTTGCTTTTGGTTTAGCGAAACCAAGAACACCTGCGCCGTCTGTCTGAATAAAGTCACCTGACGAACCACCAGAAATATGTAAGTTAGCAATACCACCTAATGATACGTTAGCTGTTTTGATGAAGTTAACAGTACCTGAACCAGAACCAAAGCTAGGATTTTCAACCTTCAAATCTATTGAAGTTACTATACCATTTGCATTTACACCTGAACTGTCAATGATTGTATTAGCTGAGAGTCCACCTACTGTTAATGTAGTTAATCTACCAATACTAGTGATATTAGGTTGTGATGCTGTTGTTAAGGTGCCCGTTAGTAGAGTTGCGCTTAAGTTACCTGTAGCTACGTTATATGATAGTGTAGAATTACCTGCAAACTGATAATTACCATCAGTTACACCACTTACTAATGCAGGATAATATGTACCAGTGTTTGTGTTCTTAAGTGCAGTGTAATCACTTACGTTAGAGTAATCAACGTTAAGATTATTTACACGTGTTTTGCTTGTTATTGTTAATGGAGCTGTACCATCTGCTATGTTAGCAACTAATGTTGGTGCCCTAACAGTCCCTGTAACAAACGCATTGCCTGCATCTAAATTAGCAGATAGATTAGCATTTATAGTAACAATACCTGTACTTGTGATAACTGCGGAATTAGTAGTACCGTTTATACTGAACGCAACATTGTCATTATTATAAATGAACATGTTACTAGTACCATTTTTAAGACTAGATGTATCAATACCTGTTAATTTACTACCATCACCTACAAAATAATAACCAGTTGTAATTGTTATATTTCCATTTGTTGTAATAGTACCATTACCATGCGTTGCGTAGTTTGTTGTATTACCTACCACTAACGTAGATAATTTGCCGATATTACTAATGTTTGGTTGAGAACTAGACGTAGCATCCAGTATACCAATCAAGTTGCCACCAACTTTAAGATTGCCTGTAACGTTAGCATTGCCAACCTTGATATTGCCTAAGTTAACGATTGTTGCAATGTTAGTTGCAATCGTTGCTTTACTTGCAAATACGAATTCTTTAGCTGAGTTCTTCCAACCCATAAATGCTTCAGTTTGACTTGCAGAGCCAGTATCATAGTAATGCATTATTGTGCCGCGGTCGTAACCATCATTAGTAGTTAATGTTCCATTTAAGTTGCCGCCCATTTCAATTAATGGGTCTTGTACTACTAAACCAGTGACGTTAGCAGTTATTGTGTCACCGGATACAGTCAAGTTACCGGTGATAGTTATATCTTTTGTTGTTGTAGTGCCTGAAACATCTAAATTGGTTAATGTACCTAAACTTGTAATTGTTGGTTGACTACTTGCGGTAACAGTACCTGCTGTTGTGGCTGCTGTAGCACTTGCTACTGCACCAACAACGTTACTACCTACAATATTATATAGATAGTAGCCGTCACCAACAAAGAAATTAGCAGTTACTGCATTACCTAAGCTTGGGTTTGCACTAGCAACAGTGGTCAATCCAGTAAGTGTGCCTACAGTTGTAATATTATTTTGATTGTTTGCACTGGTTGCAATCTTACCTACAAAGTAATTTGATGTTACACTGTTTCCTAAACTAGCATTAACTGTATTAATAGTTGCTAACGAAACTAATGTTCCAATATTTGTAATCGTTGGTTGACTACTTGCAGTGACAGTACCCGCTGTTGTAGCTACTGTAGCTGAAGGAACAGTGCCGGTAACATTTGCACCGGTTAGATTTGCTAATGAATTGCCATTACCAATAAAATAGTTTGCTCTTACTACATCTCCTAAGTTAGCATTAGCAGATATAATTGTGTCTTTGATTGTAAGGTTTGAACCACTAAACAATGCAACATTGGTTGTACCAGAAATAGATACTGTTATATTCCCGTCAAGTTCAACTTTTACATTGCTAGTATTAGTGTCATCTTTGATTTCTGTTGGTTTTGGTAAACCAGTTAAGTAAACACCATTGCCTACAAAATAGTTACCTATAACAGCATTGCCTAAGTTAGCATTACCTGAATTAATATTAGCTGATACATTTAATGAACTAAGCGTTCCAAGACTTGTAATATATGGCTGGTAAGAATATGTAATTGTGCCTGCAACATTACTTGCTGTAATGTCTTTAGCCCAAACATTACCCTTCTTGTCAATTTTGAATACATTTATGTTGTTAACATTAAACTCTGCTAGTAATGATGTTGAATCGCTTGCGGTATCAATAATTTCTTGTTGGAATGATGTAAAACTAACTAAACTATTATTCCATTCTTCATTAATTGAGAATGGTTGATCGGTAGTAATTGGACCTTTATCAATAACAATAGATGGTGTAGATAATCCACCTTCACTTACCGTAACACCACCAATATATATATTACCGTCAATATTAGCATCACCTGATACATGTAGTGTTGTTAATGTGCCTGTACTAGTGATATTTGGTTGTGCGGCTGTAGTAACTGTTCCTGCTTTTGTTGCAAGAGCCACTGTACCGGTAACATTTAATCCTTGAATATTTGTTAAGAAGTTACCATTTCCTAAGAAATAATTAGATTCTACTGCGTTACCCAAGTTAGCATCTTGTGAGGTAAACTTACCTACAATGGCTAGTGATTTGGTTAGTTGGTTGTACTTGAAGTCACTATCAGTACCAATCACACCTTGTTTGTTTATTAATATTTCTGAATTTGATCCGGGTGATATAAATGTTCCGGAAATCGTACCAGAAATTGTAGAAGCAGATAACCCACCAGCACTGACTGTAGTGCCACCTACATATAAATTACCGTCAACATTAGCATCACCAGCAACATGTAAACTTGTTAAAGCACCTACGCTAGTAATTGCAGGTTGTGCATGAGTATAAACAGTTCCAGCAACTAACGCATTGGACACTTGACCAACTACGTTTGATCCTGATACATTGTTGGCTACGGCAGCATAAGCTACTTCTCCAACAAGCTTAGAACCAAGATAACCATCTGAATCACGTATGTTCGCTCTTACCCATCCTGCATCAACGTAATCATTGATATCAATATTAGCGGCTACAATAAGATTAGTAACATTTAAATTAGTAAGTGTACCTACACTTGTAATATTGGGTTGAGAACTTGCTAATACTGTATTGGCTATGTCTACTGTTGGATTTAATGGATTAGTACCAACGATAGAATTAGCAGTAATTACATTTGCACTAAAACTGCTACGTGAATCACGCAATACAATTGTATTAGCAACATCAATTGTTGTAGGTGTATACCCTTGTAAGAATTCAACATTTAAATTTGCAACCATCAACTGGCTAGTAACAGTGAACGGGGGATTTCCACCGGATTCAACTGTGCCTGCTACTGATTGTGAACCTACTACTGTTTTTAAATATGAAACACTTCTAACAGTGCCCACAGTAACAGTAAATGTTCCGTTGTATCCTGTTGGAGTTACACCTTTAACAGTAATAAGTCCGCCAACAACAAACGGTGGAACTGTTTGGTCTTCAAAAGTTAGTGTAGATACACCGCCGGTGCTAGTTGCAGTCAATGTTACAAATGTAAAACCTGTAGCAGTAGTGTCACTAGAAACACCACCTGTAGCTGTTACAGCACCACTAACTAAAATACCACCTTGACTAGTAGCAGTAATAGTTGAAGTACCTAATTTAATAGTTTTACCAGCAAGATATAAATCACGCCAATGAAGCGTTGGTGTACCAATATCTTCCACCATATTCCCTGTTGGAATCAACGGTCCTCTAATTTTTACATTTGATGTAGTATCAATGATTGTATTTCTAAAAATTGTATCACCACCGTCTACTGTCAATGAATTAAGTGTACCTACTTGAACAATATTAGGTTGATATCCTGCGCTAGAAGTTAATGTACCTGCTAAGTTTGGTGCTGATAATGTGTTAGTTGCAGTTATTGAAGTTGCCCTGATAGTTCCAATAACATTTAAGTTAGCAGGTCTAATTGCACCGCTACCTTCAGTAAATGTTATGTTAGCACTTGCACCTACGTTACCTGTTTTATTAAATAGAATTTGTTTGTCTGAACCAGGAGCAGTAAGTATACCGTTAATGTTACCATTAACGTTACCAGTGAACGTTGGAGCAGTAATTCCACCAGCACCAATAGTTGTTCCGCCTATATATAAATTACCATCTATGTTGGCGTTACCTGAAACACGTAAATTAGTTAAATTACCTACACTTGTAATATTTGGTTGTGCGTTTGTTGTTAAAGTTCCTGTAATATAATTAGCGGTAGCTAAGTTACCTAAATTAGCATTTCCGCTTGTAATATTTCCAGTAACTGCTAAACTATCTAATGTACCAACACTTGTGATACCTATTTGTGGACCAGATGTTAAATTACCAGTAAAGTAATTGGCAATAACCGCATTACCTAAATTAGCATTTCTTGATTGAATATTTCCGGTAACAGTTAATAAGTTACCATCAAAGAACAAGTTACTGTAACTACCGATGTTACCGGCTTTGTTTACTAATATTTGTGTATTAGCAGTTGAATTGGGTGCATTGTATATGTTAGCATTTGCAAACGCAACTTTGATATTACCGGCAACTATGTTACCAGTAACTGCTAAACTTGTGAGTGTACCAACAGTAGTGATATTGGGTTGTGCGGCAGTTGTTAATGTTCCTGTAACTGTACCTGCAGTAATATTGTTGGTTACAGTAACATTACCGATGACAGCAAGCGTATTACTATTAGTAAACGTTAAATTAGCAGTACCGTCGATGTTACCTGATTTGTTTAGTAAAACTTGATTATTGGCTGCTGGTGCAGCATACGCACCTGCGCTAACCCTACCATCAGAAATAACTGTCCCGCCAATGTGTAAATTACCTTCTAAGTCAGTGTTACCATAAACGGTTAGGTCACCAGTGACCTCTAGGTTACTTAAGGCTCCGATTGTTGTGATATTAGGTTGACTGCTTGCATAACTAGTTAATACTAGGTTAGCATAATCAACACTAAGTGTATTGGATGTCTTATCAAACGCAAAGTTTGCAACACCACCTAAGGCAGTCCCTTCATCATTGAATTGAACAAATGTATTGGATCCACCGGGACTTAGTACTGCTTCTGTCTGCCAACTTAAGTTACCGGTTCCGTCTGTTTTTATTACTTGCCCGGCAGTACCACCCGAAATATGCACATTGGCTATATCTCCTAGGGTTGCACGTTCTGTGACAGTTAGTTTGGATAGAACGGTTTCATCAGTAGTAACGGCTGAGGAGACATATCCAATGCGGTCCCAAGTCTTATTGTTATTATTCCAAGAATATAAAAGACCGTTAACTGTTACTTGCTGTCCGTTAAGTGGATTGGCTGGCCAACTCATTGAGAATTCCTTTTTATAGTGTATTTATTCATTTTGAAAGTATCTATGGTTCTTGGGTTGACAGTAAATGGACTATCTGCTATACTTACAGCATGGAAATAAAAATCTTAGCACATGGAAATACTAGCCCTGAAAAGGTCCAGATGTTTCAAAAGACTGCCAAATTCTATGCAAAATACTTAAATATTGAAAAGTTTAAGTACAAAGTATACGTTTGTATAGCCCCCAAACTACGTCAAAGAGACGGTAACAACGGTGTCTGCGCCAAGACCGGTGACAAAGAAATCAGTATAGCAGTGGACAGTGCTTTAGCATTACCTCAAATGCTTATGACACTTGCCCATGAAATGGTTCATGCAAAACAATATGTTCGTGGTCAATATCGTGGTGAAATGTCACGTAACGGCAAAGTAAGACGTATTTGGTTGGGTAAGCCATATTCAGTTGCATATCTCAAGCGACCATGGGAAAAGGAAGCTTTTCGCCGTGAAGGTGAGTTGGCATGTGCATTGTTGGACAATGTTATCCAAAAAGCGAAAAAACGCAAAAAATGATTGACAGTAAATCATTTTATTGTTATACTATGTTTTCTTTATCAATAAGCCATCAACAAGGAGTCAACAATGGCATCACAAGTATCTGACAATCACACTATTACTAGTGTTCAAACCCGTAAAGCAATTCTAAGTGCTTTCAAAACTAAACGCCCAGTTTTTCTCTGGGGCCCTCCCGGTATCGGTAAGTCCGAGGTCGTGCAAGAAATTGCCGATGAACTCAAAGGTCATGTTATTGATTTGCGTATGGCGCAAATGGAACCAACTGATATTCGTGGTATCCCGTTCTTCAACAAAGATATCAGCAAGATGGACTGGGCTCCCCCAGTAGACTTGCCCGATGAGGAACTCGCAAGCAAGTATCCCATTGTTGTATTGTTCTTAGATGAAATGAACAGTGCCTCCCCAGCAGTACAGGCTGCAGGTTATCAACTTATTTTGAATCGCCGTGTTGGTAAATATTTCTTGCCCGATAACGTTGTTATTGTAGCGGCAGGTAATCGTGATAGTGACAAAGGTGTTACATATCGTATGCCAATGCCCCTTGCTAATCGTTTCATTCATTTAGAAATGCGCCCTGACTTTACGTCATGGCAACAATGGGCCGCAAACAAAGGTATTCACAAAGACGTTGTGGGTTACTTGTCGTTTGCTAAACAAGATTTGTATGATTTTGATAGCAAATCCTCAAGTCGTGCATTTGCAACACCCCGTAGCTGGTGTTTTGTTAGTGATTTGATTAGCGATGAAGATATGGATGAGGATACTCAATTCAATCTGGTAGCAGGTGCTGTTGGTGAAGGTCTTGCAGTTAAGTTTAAAGCACACCGCAAGGTAGCAGGTAAGATGCCCGACCCTAGTGACATTCTTGCAGGTAAAGTGAAAGACCTTGCAGTGAAAGAAATTTCTGCAATGTATTCACTTGCTATTGGTATGTGCTATGAATTGCGTGATGCACACCAAAACAAGAAGGTTGATAGCAAGAAGTTCCACGAAATGGCTCAAAACTTCTTTGACTTTACAATGTCAAACTTTGAGACTGAATTGGTCGTTGTTGCGGCAAAGATTGCACTTAAGACATATTTGCTCCCAATCGAACCTAGTCAGTTGAAAAACTTTGATGAGTTTCACAAGAAATACGGTAAATATATTGTTGATGCAGGTAATTGATTTGGGCAACGTAAGTTGACTCCCTCGGAACCGAAAGGTTCCGTTTATGAGCGGGGGCGGTGTGAATACCCCCGCTCTTTTTTTATTGACAGTAAATCAATTCTCTGTTATACTATGTGTATTAAGTTAATAAAGGAAACAACATGAGTGACGTAATAGCCCCAACAAAAAAGAAAAGACGTAATAAGAAATTTGACAATCTTATTGGACCCACTGACAGTAAGATTGATAACCTAGCACGTGAACGATTGGTGGCGGCACGTATTGGTTTGCTGTTGCGTCATAGTTTCTTTGGCAATCTTGCTACTCGCATGAAATTAGTTAATGCCGATGAATGGTGTGCTACTGCGGCAACAGATGGATTGAAATTCTATTACAACAGCCGCTTTATTATGTTGTTGAAGCCTAAAGAAGTTGAATTCTTAGTTGGTCATGAAGTGTTACACGTTGTATATGACCACATGGGTCGTAGAGGTACACGTGATCCTCAGTTGTGGAATATTGCTGATGACTATTGTGTGAATGCTGACTTGAAAAAGCATAATGTAGGCCAATTCATTACATCGGTGCCTTGCTTGTATGAGAAAAAGTATGAGGGTTGGACTGCTGAGGCAGTATATGATGACTTGTATGATAAAGCAGATAAAATTGATTTGGATAAGTTGATTGACCAAATGCTTGATGAGCATATGGACGGTGACGGTGACGGTGAATCTGAAGGTGACGGTGACGGTGACAAAGAAGGTAAAGCTAAACGCCCTCGTATGAGTTCCGAAGAACGTGAACAAGCACGTCAGGAAATGAAACAAGCTATTCTGCAAGCCGCACAAAGTGCTGAGGCAGGCTCTATCCCTGCAGGTGTTGAAAGATTAATTAAACAAGTTACTGACCCGGTTATGCCTTGGCGTGAACTGATTCAAACTAACTTAACTAGTTGCATTCGTACTGACTTTAGCTGGATGCGAGCCAATCGCAAAGGCTGGCACATGGATGCTATCATGCCCGGTATGACTCCCGGTGAAGAGATTGATGTTGTGGTTGCACTTGATATGTCAGGTAGTATTAGCAATGCACAAGCACAAGCATTCTTAGGTGAGATTGCAGGTATGATGGATAGCTTTGATGGCTACAAGGTGCATGTATTCTGTTTTGATACTAACACATATAATCCACAAGATTTCTCAAGTGAGAACATGGATCGCATTGATGAATACGAACCTCAAGGTGGTGGTGGTACTGACTTTGATTGCATCTTTGATTACTTGAAAGAAAATGCAATTGAACCTAATCGTTTGATTGTGTTTACTGATGGATATCCCTTTGGTTCATGGGGTGACCCTGACTATTGTGATACTACTTGGATCATTCATGGTGACAAGAATCCAAATCCCCCATTCGGTACTTATGCAACTTATGATGAAAAATAAAATATGATGTACATCGGTACTAGTCTTGGTGGATGTTTGCTTAGTCTTATGAATGGTGAAGTGTCCGAGGATGAGGTTATGGTCATCATAACTCGTACTGATGCACCTGACTATGATAGATATATTGGTGTAGTGAAAGCATACCACGCACAAGGTAATCCATTTGCTAGTAATCCCGAACGATACGAATTGGATGACTATAGGTTAGACGGTTTAATTGATTTAGCGACTAGATTGTGGAACAGTGGTAAGATTCATCAACCGCGAAGTTTTATGGGTGATAGTTTGGGTACACACCCATTTAGAAATGAATACAAACTTTGGTTTCAAGTAGTACCTACTCTTGATAATAATACACCTGCAGTTGTAGATGCCTACGAAAAATATAAAATGTTGGATATATTGACAAGATAAATTTTACCACTAATCAAACTCATATTAAATATCTTAAGCATAAAAGCTTTAGGAGAATATTATGAGTTTTTTAAGACACGTTGGTAAAATGGGTGATAGAAAAGTGGCAATCGTATTTCGGGAAATTCCCGGAGAGCCGCATATGGGTTTAGTTGTTAATACAGAAACACTTCATGCCCAATTACATGATGCATTGATAAGAAGCATTGAAAGCGATATCGGTCAAGCCAGCGAACACCTAGCTGATGCATTGAATCGTAGTTATACACAGGATGGTAAAATCATTCTTCAAGTGTTGCACAAAGAAGGCATGTTGAAAAAAGTGCAAACTGCTCAAGTGTTAGTAACACCAAACCCTAGTACTACAATTAGACTTGATGAATTAAACAAGATACTAAATGATATGAAACAGGGAGAGGATGCAGTTAGAAAAATGGCTGACATGGATCAAAGTGCAGGAATGAGAACTCCAGCAGAAGTAGCACGTAAAATGCGTGATCCAATTGTTTCTAATGATGTACTTGATGATATGGTTCTTGCTAAACAACGTATTGAACAAGCTGAAAAAATGGAACGTGAAGCAAAAGGTCTGTTAGCAGAATCACAACGTTTGCGTGATGAAGCTGTTCAAATGGCGCCATCACTAAAACCTAAAACTACTAAAGCAAAAAAAGCTACAGTTGTTGAGGCAGTTGTTGCACCAGTAAAGCCAGCCAAAGCACCTAGAAAAACAAAGACTACTGCCTGATCCCAACTACTAGTTAATAGGGAATAGGTAATGTCAACTGAATTTTACAACAAATGGCAAAATATCCTTGAGGATGTTGAAAAGAGTAAAATACCTATTCAATTCATAAAAAAGATAATTCTTAAATTTCAAGGAAAACGTCAACAAACTATTAATATTCAAACATTACTAAAACAAGGGTTAGAGCCTGAAGAGGTGGAAGAAATCGTTAATCGCAAATTAATTGAACTCGACCATCAAATTGTGAATCTTGAATTTATATTGAATGTTGAAAACATTGCTGATACAGTACAGCCTGAGACTGATAAGTTATTAGGTAAACTATAAAACAAATTACCCTATTATAGGGTAATTTGCCAAATGATGTTGTGTTAAGTTTAATGATTTGATATAATCGCAACATGAAAACATATTTACAACTTTTACAAGATATATTAGATAACGGAGAAATAAAAGATGATAGAACTGGCGTTGGCACTATTAGTGTGTTTGGACGTAGTATTCGCTTTGATTTGCGTAGGGGCTTTCCAGCCGTCACTACCAAAAAGTTGGCTTGGAAAGCCTGTGTCGGTGAACTCCTCTGGTTCATCGAAGGCTCGCAAGACGAAAGGCGCCTCGCAGAGATTACGCATGGCAGCAAAGAAGGCACCGTAACAATCTGGACACCCAACGCACTTGCACCTTACTGGAAAGATAAGGCAGAATTTGAGGGTGACTTGGGAAGAGTATACGGAGTGCAGTGGCGACACTGGAAAACTGATGATAAAGAAATAGACCAATTAAAAAATTTAGTTGAAGGATTAGTTAGTGATCCCAATGGTCGTAGACATATTCTTAGTGCATGGAATGCAGGTGAACTAGATAAAATGGGATTGCCACCATGTCACATGATGAGTCAATTCTATGTCAATAAAAATCGTGAACTATCTTGTCATATGTACCAGCGCAGTGTGGACGTGTTTCTTGGTCTACCCTTTAACATTGCTAGCTATGCGTTACTTACTCATTTGATTGCACATCATTGTAATTTAAAAGTAGGTGAACTGATTATCAGTACAGGTGATACACATATCTACACAAATCATGTTGACCAAGTTAAAGAACAACTAAGTCGTGAACCACATCTATTACCAACACTGATGTTGAATTCACAAAAGAACAATATCTTTGAAATGACAATGCAAGACATTCACTTAGAAAATTATCAAAGTCACGGTGCAATTAAGGCAACAATGGCAGTATGATTCAATATCAAGACCCTGAAACAAAATTATACACTTATAAGGTGCATGAGTTTATGATGGGTGATGTTGAAGATCCTGACCTATATGCATCAAACAGTCTTTGGGATTGGGAGAAAACACCTGCAGGCAATTGGGTAATGAACAACAGTGAACCTACCCCAAGCTGGCATAGAATGCCCGATGGATATGGATGGAGATATGAGATTCGTGCTTATCTTACATCAGAACAATTAATGTATTATAGGTTACGTTTTGAATAAGTTAGAATTTTTTGTAAAGTGGTCGGCTACAGTGTTTGCACTTATAACAGTGTATCTTACTAGCCATGACATTATACCATTGAACAAATATATGGGTATATTAACTGCATTCTTGTGGATGTGGTTAGGCTTTATGTGGAAACAACCAAGCATGTGGGTATTGAATATCATTATGATTGGATTGTATGTAAAAGGATTATTGACATTATGACATTTGAACAAATTTTATTTGCAGTTGGGGTATGGGCTATATTGATAGGTGTATCTTATACTCATATCGGTTGGGCAAAGATTAAAGAATGCTATGGTATGTGGTTCACTAAAGAGTACTGGACTGACTACAACACCGTCGAGTTTGTTAGTTGGTTAGCAAAAGCAATCATTATTATTCCTGGATTGATTTTTGGAATTCAATTATGGTGGTTGTATTTTCTAACACTTGCAACCAGTCTAACTCTTATTTGGGCTAGTAATAAAAAGTTTTTGCCTACATTAGTTGGATTCAACACAATGTGGGTTTGGTTAAGTTTAATGGTAATTGCACAACATATATTATGAATATTTTAGTAACAGGTGGTCTTGGCCTTATCGGACATAATGTAGTCAAACGACTACAGGATGATGGACATATAGTATCTATCCTAGATATCAAGACAGACTATGGTATTATTCCTCACTCTGAAATTAATTACTTGATGGCTGAACGTAGAAAAAAAATTGATGCAGATAGTTATATCTATGAACGTGATATTTGTGATGCAGATGAGGTTGAACATGTTTTTAATATTGAACAGCCTGAGATTGTAATTCACATGGCTAGTTTCCCTAGACAGAAAGTTGTGAATGCAAACCCAGCATTAGGTAGTCGTACTATGAGTGAAGGATTACTCAATCTGTTGGAAGCTAGCAATAAATATGAAGTAAGGAAGTTTATCTATATCAGCAGTTCAATGGTATACGGTGACTTTAGTGATGATGTTGCGGAAGATGCCATCTGTAACCCCCAAGGACAATATGGCATTATGAAATTAGCAGGAGAATGGCTTGTTAGAGATTATACTCGTAGAACTAATATTGTGCATACTATCATTCGCCCTAGTGCTGTATATGGACCTTTGGATGTAGAAGATAGAGTAATAAGTAAATTTTTACTTGCCGCAATGCGCGGAGAAACTATCCAGGTTAACGGTGAAACAGAAACACTAGACTTCACGTATGTAGATGATGCCGCAGATGGTATTGTTGCTGCCGCATTATCTGATAATACGGAAAACAAGACATACAATATCACAAAAAGTCACAGTGTTACACTAATAGAAGCCGCACGTATGGCACTAGAACTTGCTGGAGGTGGCATGTTGACAATAAGAGATAGAGACCTTGATTTCCCTAGTAGGGGAGCATTGAATATTACTGCGGCCAGACGTGACTTTGAATTTGACCCCAAAGTTGACGTTGCTGAGGGCTTTAAAATATACTATGATTGGCTAAAGTCATCTTCCTATTATAATAAATAAGAGTATGTGGATAATATCATTTTTACCAAATTGGGTCTTTCATGCAATGTTAGCAGTAGGTGTACTGGGAACATTTGTCGGTTTAGTACTGGGTACGGTACCTGGTAGTATCAAACTATATGCCCTTCCTGTTCGTGTTATTAGTTTAATTGTGCTTTCTTTTGCAATATATTTAGAAGGCGGACTAGCAGACTATGCCGCCTGGGAACTTAAAGTTAAAGAAGTTGAGGCTAAGTTAGCACTAGCTGAGGCACAAAGTGCAAAAGAAAATACAAAGATTGTAACCAAAGTAATTACAAAAACACAGATTGTACGTACACGTGGTGAAGATGTTATCAAGTATGTTGACCGTGAGATTATCAAATATGATGAGAAGTTCGCAAAAGGTGGAGTATGTGAAATACCACAAGAATTTATTAAAGCACACAATGATTCTGCGGAGCAACCAAAATGAATTTACTTAAATTATTTGTACTAGCAATTTTTATTATACTTGCATTCCTTGCAACAGGATGCTCAACAGTAGTACCAGTTACTGCTAAATTCCCTGAAGTTCCAGAAAGATTATTAGAAAAATGCCCTCAGTTAAAAAAATTAGAAGAAGAAACAAAGTTAAGCGACATAAGTAAGACGGTTACAATAAACTATACCACTTACTATGAATGTGCTGTAAAGCACGATGCATTCGTAGAGTGGTATAAAATTCAAAAAGATATTTTTGATAAAGCTGGCAAATAATTAGTCTGCGCTAGCACTAGTTCCGCATTTCTTTCTCTTGGCGTTAGTCAACGCACCAAAATCAACAGGCCATTCTTTTCCAGGTTGCAATTCAATTGCACCTTGAGGGAAAGCATATGTTACTCCTGCTTGTGTCATAATCTGTGCAATAGGTACACGAAACTTAGTTAAGTCATTACCTAAGTTAGGATATGGCGCAACGTGTGGGAAAGCCCATCCAGCAACTTCTTTAGTCTGATTGTTGATTACAATCTTGTAGAAAGCATGTGGTACAACTACACCGTTACCGATTTTCTTATCAGAAGCGGAATATATACCACCAACGTATACTGTAAAACTTTGATTGCGCTGTACAGTCCATCCCCTGACACTGGTCTCTAGTAATTTCCAAATGCCACGATTTAAAGAACCCGCCTGAGGACTCATGTTCGTCATCAAGAAACTTTCGAACTCGACTTGCGGGTCCCATGATAAATCCCCGTCTGGCGCCATATGTCCTTTATCGTAGCCTGTAGCCGCATAATCATCTGGTCTTGCACCGCCTTGTATGAATTGATTGGCTGCAAATGCATTTGTACGTGCTACACACCCTAATGCATTCTGTGGAAGTAATTCGTATGTTACGAACTTTGGTAGTTTAGCGGCTGCATCATACCCAACCAAATATGCTTGTTGACATAATGGTTGAACTCCTGTTGTTTGGGGGAACCCATAGGGTGCATGTACTAGACACTGTTGTACCGGGAAAGGTTGACGTTGAGTCCAAGCAAATACACCACTTGTAGCTAATAAGAATAGCAACCCTGTGATTAATTTACGCATATTTGTCTCCTAAATATGCATATATTTATCTTTGGTTAACGACGGTGATTCATTATCCTACGAATGGCGGACAAATCATCATCACCTTCTTGTACTTTATTCCCTTCCCCGGTGGCAGGCGTTGCGGGGGCAGTTGTAGCTGATGAAGCACTTGGTGCTGTTGGTGCTGTTGGTGATGTGGCTGTAGTCGCGGGTGCAGGTGCTGCCGGAGCAGGTGCGGCCGGTTTAGGTGCTGTAGCTGTAGTCGCGGGTGCGGCTGGTTTACCTCCGACAGTAGCCGGAGGATAATCGCTGGCTGTCTTACGGTTACTAGGAGCCACTCCATCTGCATATTGTGTTGGTTTCAAAGTGGCACTAGGCATGTTGTTTGGGTTAACTACACTTTTAGCCATTCCCTGAATATTTGATGCCGCTTGATTAGCATCAAATTTTTCTACTTCATCTGGATTACTAGCATCAATGGTTTGTTGTGCTTGACGCCATTGTTGCTGTTGCTGTGGTGATAATTTTGCGTATTCAGGGTTTTTTGTTGGATCTTGTCCTTTGAACGTTCTAACGTCATTAGCAACACCTTTCATTAATTGAGGTGTAAATTGTTTAATAGCATTACCAGCTTGTTGTGCCAGCTGATTAACGTTTGGTTGTGCTTTCGGTAAATCGTTTATTACGCCTTCTTCTTCTGTTAATCTATTCAGTATAGAAACGTATGCTTTTACATATTTTGAGTCCATTTGTGTTCCTTGGAAGTATGTAGTATTTATGATAAATACTGTATTACGGAACATATCACATGGCATACGCAAACATTCTTATAGGTGACTTACCCAACGACGGCACGGGTGATCCGTTACGAGTTGCATTTGGCAAAATCAACAATAATTTTGCTATTTTAGAGGTAGTAGCTCAACCATCAGGACCAAATGGAGCTTTTCAATTTAAAACAACTTCTAATATAAACGGAGAAATCTCAAATACTATAGCTGGAACTAGTGCTTTAACATTTGATGGTAGCAACGTTACTATAGGGACAAATATAATTCCTACAGCAAATGTTAATATAGGCAGTCCAGCTAATACAATTCAAAATATCTATGTAGGTAATAGTATTAAAGTTGGTGGTGTTATACTAACTGGCACTCCAAATAGTATCAATTATTCTGCTACAGTGAGTGCAGTAGACCTTAAAGCCACAAATAGTCTACAAATTGGGACTACAGTACTAGTTGACACCAGCGCATTCCAAGTAATAACACCAGATAGCTCTATTGACCAACTAATATACCAAATTCCAATGTCTCAAATAAGAACTGTTAGGTTTGAAATAACCTCAGTAGAATCTAATACGCAAAATAGTCAATTTGCAGTAGTAGAAGCTACTAAACAAAACAATAACTCAGGTGTAAAGTATGTTGTATCTGGTACTATATTTGTAGGTACCGTGTTAACAAACTATAGTGTAACAACTACATTTGGACAATTAAAATTTAATGTATCTCCGTTCCTAAATAGCACTATAACTCATAGCGTAGTTGTTAAGATAAATACTTGATATGAGAGCAAACGAATTCATCAACGAGGGAGGTCCTCCCCGCGGTAAAATGAAAAAAGACCATGAAGATGCCACCGGCACTGGTGGAAGTGTAATTGCACGTGATAAAGGTGGATATGACCGAACATATCATCAAAATCGTTTATCAATGGCAATGGCAATGGCAGATGGAAAATCAACCAAAGCAGTAAAAATGGACAAAGCGGGTCCCACAGAGAAATACAATAGCTATCACCCATATACTGATGAAGAACACAACATGGTTCAATCAGCATTAAAAACTATTCCTAGCGAACATCACAAAATGGCTAAACGTGGCAAGAGTAGTGAATCTGATGGAGTTCACAAAATCAGCCCAGTCAGCGGTTTCAAAGGCTTTGGAAAATAATTTGATACACTGTTTTTTGAATAAGTAATTTTATCTTATTCAGGAAAACTATGATTGATATCAACAACACGCTAGACTTAATTAAATTAAAATTCTACAACGAGTGGCTATATACAGCACATATCTATGAGGAAGGTGAAAGTGGTTTCCACCAACAACTTACTAAACAAGTAGTTGAAACTTACATTGACCCATTAAATCTAAGGAAAGATGCACATATCTTAGATTTAGGTTGTGGTCCAGGTTATTTTTTAGATATGATGAAAGAACGTGAGTATACTAATGTCACGGGTGTTACATTAAGTCCAGGTGATATCAAATTATGCGAAAGTAAAGGGCATAAAGTAAAACCATATGACTTGACTTTTCTACCACAAAAAGACGGTTACTATGATGAAAGCGTAGACTTTATCTTCTTGCGTCATGCACTAGAACATAGCCCGTACCCAATCTTTTCATTAATGGAATATAATCGTATTCTTAAACAGGGTGGAAAAATTTACATTGAAGTTCCTGCTCCGGACTGCGACCGCAAGCATGAAACTAACTTAAATCACTATTCAATCTTTGGTGCTACACAATTGGCAGCATTAATTGATAGAACAGGATTCTCCATCAATGCATTCAATACACTAGAATTTGATTTAGCAATCGGTGTAGATGAAGAAGGTAACAAAGTAGAAGTTAAAGAAAAATACTATTGCATTGTTGCTACTAAAGCCCGTCCCCTAGATATCAAATAATCTGATAAATACATCATATGTTTGATGTATGGAAACAAGCTAAAATAATGAACGGATTTGACAAGCTCAAATCTGTTCCATCACGTCAAGAAAACGTTGACACTACCCTAGAAGATTTAAAGAAACTTAGTGGAATTACTCCGCAAGTTATTGGTGAAGAAATCAATATTAGCGTTACCGGTACTGACAAGGCTAGACTAATGCGTGAACACAATATACAACCCGGAACTCCTGAATGGTTTCAGCTATGGTTCAGTAAACCATATTTGACTGGCGAAAAGCCTGTAGGAAAATAACATGGCACTAAACGGGATATCAACATTAATGATAGCGAGCGGAACCACCCTCACAAAAAATATCAATCCACCCCATTCTAATACTGAAATTGTTGCTCCTTTCTCAGCTATTTGGAGTTTAAATTATACAGGTGCCTTAGGGGCAATAAACAATGTCTCATACAAATTATATGTAACATCGTTGGGAATAGGCTCTGCCGTCACATTGACCAGTCATCAAACAGGTGATTTTGCAGTAACAGCAGGCAACTTCTTGTATGATGAATATGGAACCAGCATTGGCATCATCAAGGGCAACACCACAATAGACAATTACATGGCCAAGGCCGCGGCTGTTTGTGGTTCATTGAATGCCACTATAATAACTGCCGCAACATACAAAGGCACGTGGAACGCTTTTACTAACACTCCTACACTTACTAATGGTGTTGGTACTTTAGGAGATGCTTACGATACAACAGTTACTGGAACAAGTGGTGCTTTTCCTGCATATAGCGAACAAGACTGGCGCATCTATGATGGCTCTGTTTGGCAAAGAGTTGCTAAAACAACCACAACACAATGGACCATAACACCAGCTACCGGTGGACTAGCAGACAAAGAAGCAAGGCAAAATGCTAAACTGTCAAAAGCAGAGGCTAAGCGTCAAGGAAAAACAGTTGCAGGAGATGGAACGATAACTGGTTCAAAAGATAATACTAAACTATATTATCGTGAAGCAAATAATGTAGATACAACTCTATTACCTACAGTATATATAGGTAATGTTGTTACTACCCAATCTCATCCTGATGGATTGATTGAAGGTCGTCCTTGGATATACTCTATTGTTACTTCAGGATTACTACTACAATTAGATGCAGGTGATTCGGCAAGTTATCCTGGTTCAGGTACTACCTGGACGGACCTTAGCACATATCAAAACGACGCCACTTTGACCAACGGTCCATCTTTTATTAGTTCTGGTTCTGCTAGTTATTTGAGTTTTAATGGTACTAATCAATTTGCTCCCGTAACAACATCTAAAATGAATGTTACCTACACAGGTAAGACTACAATGTTTGCAATTAGAACTGTCAATGCCAACACCGGCAATGCCATTTATCGTAACTTGTTTGGTGGTAGCACCGCCGCTCGTAACTTCAATACCTACATGTATCATATATCAGGAACTACTTGGAGACTGCATCTCAGCACCGGACCTGCATCTCCGTGGGCGTACTCGGCATCCTCATCTTTCACGGTGACAGATAACCAGTGGATAGTTGTAGCCGCAACACAAACCACCGATGGGGTAGTAACTTATTATGTCAATGGACAACCGATAGGCACACCAAATACTGGCGTAACATTTTATCAATTTATAAACAGTGGAATAGAAGCAGTAGCACGGTCAGACAACTATTGGCGCGGTGACATTGGCTCAGTTGCTATTTACGGGCAAGCATTAAACGCAAGCCAGATTCAACAAAACTTCAACGCATTACGCGGCAGATACGGATTATAAATAATTAATACATTTGGGATTTGTTCTCACTAAATAAACACATGAGCGGAACCCCTTCACTAGTTAAAACACCTTATGTAAAAACTACATTCAATACAGATAAAGAATTAGATGACTTTATCAAATGTAGTGATCCTAACACAGGTTATCTATACTTCATGGATAACTTCTTTTACATACAGCACCCAACACGCGGTAGCATGTTGTATCACCCATGGGACTTTCAAGAAAAACTAATACACACTTATCATAACTATCGTTTCAGTATTAGTTTAATGGCACGACAAACTGGTAAGTCTACCAGTGCAGCCGGTTATCTACTATGGTATGCAATGTTTGTACCAGACAGTACAATTCTTATTGCGGCGCACAAATATGCAGGGGCTCAGGAGATTATGCAACGTATTCGTTATGCATACGAGAACTGCCCTAATCATATTAAAGCTGGTGTCACTACATACAACAAAGGCTCATTAGACTTTGACAATGGTAGTCGTATTATAAGTGCTACAACAACAGAAAATACAGGTCGTGGTTTATCTATCTCATTGTTATACCTTGACGAGTTTGCATTCGTAAGACCTACTATTGCAAAAGAGTTTTGGACATCTATCACACCTACATTATCAACTGGTGGTAAAGCTATTATCACTTCAACTCCAAACAGTGACGAAGACCAATTTGCTGTGATTTGGAAGGGTGCTAACAAAACAGAAGATGAATATGGTAATCAAACTGAACTAGGTATTAATGGCTTCCGTGCATATAAAGCAACTTGGCATGCACACCCTGATCGTGATGAAGAATGGGCTAGAGAGATACAAGCACAGTTAGGTGAAGATAGATTCCGTCGTGAAATGAATTGTGAGTTTATTATTGCTGATGAAACTCTTATTAATGCAAGCACATTAATTGATTTAGAAGGTGTAGAACCACAATTCAGACAAGGACAAATTCGTTGGTACGAGAAACCAGTAAAAGGTCATACTTACATTGTAGGTCTTGATCCAAGTCTTGGTACAGGTGGTGACCCATCTGCTATTCAAATTTTTGATGCAACCACTACTACACAGATAGGTGAATGGAAACATAATAAAACAGCTATCCCGGATCAAATCAAATTAATAACACAGATTACAAAGTACATACTTGATTGTACCGGCGAACCAAACAATATCTATTACAGTTTAGAGAATAATTCAATTGGTGAGGCCGCATTAGTTTCATTGAACGAATACGGTGAACATAATATCAGTGGTACAATGATTACAGAGTCCGGAGTAAAGAAACGAAAAGGTTTCAATACCACACAAAAAAGCAAACTTGCAGCCTGCGCTAAATTCAAGCATTTAGTTGAAAGCAAAAAAATGAAGATTAACAGCAAAGCATTGATAAGTGAACTAAAGACATTCGTAGCATTAGGCGGTAGCTATTCTGCTAAAGTTGGTGAAACTGATGATTTGGTTATGGCCACATTGCTTGTAGTGCGTATGATGCAACAATTAAGCAGTTTTTTATTAGATGTAGAGAATCAAATCAAAGATTTTGACGAATTTTTGCCACCATTACCGTTCTTTGCGGTCTTGGGTTAATATTTGATAAATAAATTATCATGCCAATTAAACAAGAATCATTAAACAACCAACTAGAGGATGAGTTAAGCAAATACAATCCTGTTCCAGTGACCTCAGGTGGTAAAGAAGTTGATGTTGCTGACGAAGCAGATGTCTTTAGATTTGACTTCATTAAAGACGGCGTAAATTACGGTCCGGTTCATGTCAGTATTGATGGTACACAAAAACTCATTATTTACTATAGCAAAGATGTTGAAGCCAGCCCTAAAGGCAAATCAATTGATGGGCAAGGAGAAGAATCATTTGAGGACTTGTGCCGAAGATTATATCGTTGGGCTGTTGGGCACCAACTAAGACCACAGAAAGTCTATAGTTCTAAGTTAGGAAGAGATATGGCTAAAAGAGAGCATACTAAACGAATGGATGAGGGTTATTATCCAATAAGCAAAAAATCAAGTTACAGTGACAACATTGCAGAAACAAAGATTATCATTCAGCATTCACGTGCTTTAGAAGAAGGTGAACAACGTTTCCGTAATATTGCACGTATTTTTGTAGAAAATGCGTCAGGTGAAAGATTCTTATTAGATACAAAGATGCCTGGACTTGCACGTGTACACGCACGTAACATTGCTGAAGGTCATACTCCATACGATGAGCGTGGCAAACATATCACAGGTTTGATTAAAGAATACAATACAATGGCGGGCTTTTGCCGCGCTACTAAACACAATACAAATGAAAATATCAGTCATTTAGTTGAAAGTGGATTTCAACATTACGGACAAATGCGTGAAACTTTACGTAAATTATCAAGTAAGCGTGGCTACAAAGAATACTTTGAAAGCTGGACACCTACACTGAATGAAGAAGTAGTAGAAGAATCAACTACTGATTTAGCTGAAATGTTTTTGAATAGCAGTATTGATCCAAGAATTGAGAATGCATTACCGTTTTTATCTAAATTTGCAAAACCTGTTATGGAAATGAATGAGGTTTCTGAATTAGAAGAATGGACTAACAGTATTGTTGATGAGGCACTTAGACCACATTCAAAAGCACAGATTGAAGATTTAGTTACATTATTGCGTACTGACAATTTGATTCCTTTTGGTCCTAATGCACTTACAGTTAAAAGCGAATTATCTGGTTTGTTAGACAATGACCAACTCTTTAGTAAATTAGAACTGTTGTCAAAGAAAGATCCTGATGCTGATGCAAAAGATTCGGTATTAGCTTGGATGGAACTTTCACGTGACCCAGCAATGCAAGAAGTTGTTGATATGGTTAAGGCAGGAAGTCAACCAGCACCCGCCCCAGCAGAACCTCCTCCGCAGCCGGCGGCGGCAGCACCTGCTCCGGCAGTACCTCAGCAACCACTACAAGAATTTGCAATGGATGACGGTGACGATGGTAATGAACCAGATGAAGAAGCAATTCTACGTCAGTTGGCATCACACTGGTGGTTAGGTACTGAACAACAAATGGCTAAGGCGCAAAAGACATTAGCGGCAATGGGCTGGGAAATTGGTCAAGATGAATCCGGTGATGATGATGCTGGTGTGTTTTTAATACGTCCGGGTGATGTAAATGGTGATAGCTATATAGCTTTCCCACATAGTGAATTAGAATTGGATGAAGGTCAAACAAGTGATATGCGTGACTTCTTTAGTACTCAACCGGGTACTGCACTTACCCCGCCAATTCTAGCTAGAGTAACTAGAGAAGAGGAAGATCCTTTTGCAGAAGGTCAAACAAGTGATATGCGTGACTTCTTTAGTACTCAACCGGGTACTGCACTTACCCCGCCAATAGTAGCTAGAGTAACTAGAGAAGAGGAAGATCCTTTTGCTGATTTTAAATTTAGCAACCAGCAAGATGATGCGGCGCATGAAAAAGAAGTGTTTGATAAAATGAGACAACAACAGCAACAAGGTAAGGGAACAAAACTTAATAGTTTACCTCAAATTGACCAAGACCAATACAGAAAAAATCGTCAACAAGATATGAAAAGTATCCCTGTAACCAAACAAAATGAAGGTCTTGATGCTAACCAAAAACGTGTCGGTCAATTAGGACCTAATGCTAAGTATGCTAAGAAGGGCGACTTGGTAGGTACAATGGAAAGTGCTGACCCGTTAGATGAACTCAAACGATTACTGGGTAAATAAGTCAACAAAAACCTCACTTAAAATGTGAGGTTAACCATATCTGGCATAAATACTATTGACAGGTCGCAGTAAGTAGCTTATACTTACGACTTGTTAGTCACATAATTATGTGTGACGAATTTTAAAACAAAGACCATCTTAATGAAATAAGGAGAATATTATGGCCTCATTAGCAGAAATTCGTGCCCGTATTGCGGCACAAGAAAACAAGTCAGGTAGCAACAACGGTTCTACAAAACAATCTGACAACTCAATCTACCCCCACTGGAATATGGACGAAGGCACAACAGCGTCAATTCGTTTCCTACCAGATGCAGATAGTAAAAATACTTTCTTTTGGGTAGAACGTCAAATCATCAAACTACCATTCAATGGTGTTAAGGGTGATCCAAACGTAAAACAAATTCAAGTACAAGTACCTTGCGTTGAAATGTATGGACCTGAAAACTCTTGCCCAATCTTGGCAGAAGTTCGTCCATGGTACAAAGACGAAAGTTTGAAAGAAATGGCAAACAAGTACTGGAAGAAACGTAGTTATATCTTCCAAGGTTTTGTTCGTCAAAACCCTCTTGGCGATGACGTAACACCTGCGAATCCAATTCGTAAGTTTATCATCAGCCCACAAATCTTTACTATCATCAAATCAAGTTTGATGGATCCTGAAATGGAAGAATTGCCAACTGACTTTTTGCGCGGCCTTGACTTCAACGTTAAGAAATCAAGTAAGGGCGGTTATGCTGACTATTCTACTTCAACTTGGTCACGTAAAGAATCAGCATTGACTGAGGCAGAACAAGCCGCAATTGCCGCACATGGTTTGTACACATTGCTAGACTTCTTACCCAAGAAGCCAGGAGAAGCAGAACTACGCATTATGAAAGAAATGTTTGAAGCAAGCGTAGATGGTAAACCATACGACAATGAACGCTGGGGCAACTATTTCAGACCTTATGGTTTGGAGGCACCAGCAGGTTCTAAACCAGCAGACGATGTTGACACACCAACTCCAGTCGCAACTCCTACTCCTAAAGTTAGTATCCCTGATGACGAACCTGCAATGGCAGAATCAGTATCGATTCCAACTGCGGCATCAAGTGATAAAGCACAAGACATTCTCGCAATGATCCGTGCTAGACAAGCAAAGACTGCTTAATCTATCGGGGGAAGTAATCCTTCCCCCACTTAGGAGAAAAAATATGACATTGCCAGACGAAAGATATCGGGCTATTAAGCAAAGCAAGAGATTGCTAGAAGAACTATGTGATCCTGGTAAAACACCAAGAGTACCTAGTTTGGTCAGAGATCGGGCTAGAACATTATTGCGACATTTTCCAAATGATTATGATTTGGACAACATAGCAGAAAAATGTCCCGACCTACTTGATAAACAACCGTTAAACATGTATACTAACGGTAAACACATTGGAGATAAAATTGGGTAAACCATTTGATGTAAGTAAATTTAGGCGAGAAATAACTAAGTCCATTGAAGGACTTAGTATAGGGTTTAATGATCCGACCGATTGGATCAATACAGGAAATTATGCACTTAACTATCTTATTAGTGGTGATTTTAACAAAGGCGTGCCTCTTGGTAAGGTCACTGTATTTGCTGGGGAATCTGGTTCCGGAAAGAGTTTCATCTGCTCTGGTAACTTGGTGCGCCACGCACAGCAACAAGGTATCTTTGTGGTTCTCATTGATTCGGAAAATGCTTTAGATGAGAAGTGGTTACACGCATTAGGTGTTGAAACTACAGAAGATAAATTGTTAAAACTAAACATGGCTATGATTGATGATGTAGCCAAGACAATCAGTAAATTTGTTACTGATTATAAACTACTCCCGCAAGAAGACAGACCTAAAGTGTTGTTTGTCATCGATAGTTTGGGAATGTTGCTAACGCCAACTGACGTTAATCAGTTTGAAGCAGGTGATATGAAAGGTGACATGGGTCGTAAGCCTAAAGCATTGGCTGCACTTGTTCGCAATTCAGTTAATATGTTTGGTAATCTAAACATTGGTATGGTTGCAACTAATCATACATACGCAAGTCAGGATATGTTTGATCCAGATGATAAAGTATCAGGTGGTCAAGGCTTTGTGTATGCAAGTAGTATTCTTGTTGCTATGAAGAAACTCAAACTCAAAGAAGATGAGGATGGCAATAAAGTTTCAGAAGTAAATGGTATTCGTGCCGCATGTAAGATTATGAAAACACGTTATGCTAAGCCTTTTGAAACACTACAAATTAAGATTCCATACGAAACAGGCATGAACCCATACAGTGGTCTGCTTGACTTGTTTGAGAAGAATGACTTGTTGACTAAAGAAGGTAATCGTTTGAGTTACACAACCAACGACGGAGAAATCTTAAAGATGTTCCGTAAGGGTTGGGAATCAAATGACAATGGTTGTTTGGATACTGTAATGAAAGAATTCAGTTCCGAACGTGTTAAAGTAAAACCAGTAACTGAATTGGAGACAGTAGAATGAGCCTTAATGCAATAGCCGAAGTTTGGGATGCATTGCGTAATCATATTGATTTGCATGAACGTGCTGATGCCGCAGAAACTTTAGTCAATTATATGATTGACAATAACTTTGAACCCGACGATATTAAAGAATCATTTCGGGGTGATAAAGAGATTGCTACTGCATTGAAGTACTACGCTGACCAATTGAGTGACGAAGAAGAATACGAAGATTATGATGATGAGGAAAATGAGGACGAATATTAATGAATTGGTATACTAGAGTCACTTATGACCTTAGTGTGATACCCGATTTTATTTCTCATTACGAATCTGAAATATTGAATGCAAAGCGTGATGTAAGCGTTTATGGTAATATTGAAAAGAATATTGCCGCATTACCCGGAATCACAGAACAGAGGTTCAACCAGCTACAAGAGATTGAGGCTGTGTTGAACTTTCTCAACATTCAATTACGGAAAATTCGCCGAAAACATTTTCAAAAATATTTAGAAGCGTATAATAGAGCACTGACCAGTCGTGATGCTGAAAAGTATGTAGACGGGGAAGATGAAGTTATTGATTATGAAACACTAATCAATGAGGTAGCATTATTACGTAATCGTTGGTTAGGCATATTAAAAGGTTTAGACAGCAAGAACTTTATGCTTGGTCATATCACAAGACTCCGTACTGCTGGTATGGAAGACGCAACAATAAGTTAAGGAATAAAATGACAGGAATATTAAAAGGTTTGTCTACTGTACAAGGCTATGTGCCGGTAGGTTTATCCACCGCACAAATTCAAGCAATATCACCCAGTCAAGCAATTAACCTGAGCAGTTTACAAAAATCATATTCATCATCCGGTTCAATCTTTGGTGAAGAACAATCTGCATACGGGTCACACATTAAAAAATACTCTATACTTGAAAGCACTGAGGACTTGCTTGTGTTGGCTGCTACATTGAAAAGAATTAGAGAAAAACAAAGTATGCACCATATACATAGTGTGTTGGATAGTAATTTGTTAGAGTACATTACACCTGAAGATAGACAAGAAGCAACAGAAATTCAGGATTACTATAGCAAAAAAATAATGTTATGGAAGCTCAAAGGTTCACACTTGTCAAAGTTTCGCAATGACTTAAATGAAATGATACATGGAGATCCTAAAAAGTTTCGTGAGGAAATGATTGGTATTGCATACTATTTACCTAGCTTTAAAGAGTATGATGTTGTATTAGATGAAGTTCGTTGTGATGTAAAAAATGTACCAACTGAAAGAGTTGATAAAATTAAATTTGGCACTAGATTATTGACCCCTATGAAAAAAATGCATCGTAAAACAAAGAGAACAAATGCGTTTCACTATTGGTTCAAAGATGAATCTAATTATGCAGTTTTCTTAAGCATTGATGCAGGAAATCCTTTGTTGCAGGTCTGGAACCATTTGTTTGAAACAAAAGATTTACTTTCTATGAAGGGTACATTTTATGTTCAAAAACGTGATGATTTTGAATACTATAGTGTTAAAAATTACGAACTGACAAATATTTGACAATAAATGGATACCCTGCTATACTACGTGTATTGATTCATTAATTGAAAGGGAATTTATGTCTACTATTCGTGTTGTTCGTGGTGAGTATCGCAATATGCCTGTGATGAACGAAACTTTTACACTTGTGAAGGGTTATCAGACAGGTGCAAAAGGTGGTTATGTGACAGTTAAAAACGAGGGACATTTCCCTGTAGGCGGTGAAGATGTTCGGGTCAAAGTGTCCGACATTCATCAAATTGAATTTTTAGACGGAGACAATGTAATGACAGATGCTATTCAGTTTGTAGCAAAACAACCTAAAACACCCGTAGTCAAAGAGACTGACGAGGAAGCAATGAATCGTATTGCTACCCGCTTTCAGGTTCTTGATGAAATGTCAAAAGCGGCTATCAATGGTGATATCCGTGCTATGATTGTGTCAGGTCCTCCCGGAGTTGGTAAGTCATATGGTGTCGAAACACAACTTGAAAAAGCTACTCTGTTTGATAAGCTTGCAGGTAAGCGTGTTCGCTATGAAGTCATCAAAGGTGCAATGACTGCACTAGGTTTGTACGCACAATTGTATAAGTATTCGGATCGTAAGAATGTGTTAGTGTTTGACGATTGTGATAGTGTGTTTGCTGATGACTTGTCATTGAACATTTTGAAGGCTGCATTGGATTCAGGTAAGCGTAGACGCATTTGCTGGAATAGTGATTCTAGTCTGTTGCGCCGTGAAGGTATCCCTGACAGTTTTGACTTTAACGGTACTGCTATTTTCATTACAAACTTGAAGTTTGAAAATGTGAAAAGCAAAAAGTTGCAGGATCACTTAGAGGCATTGCAAAGTCGTTGTCACTTTCTTGACCTGACTATTGACAGTGAACGTGACAAAATGTTGCGTATCAAACAGGTGCATCGTGACGCTGACGGTGGTTTGTTCAAAGACTATGACTTTGAAAACAATGAAGCCGACATGATTATTGATTTTATGTTTGAGAATCAAAGTCGCTTGCGTGAGTTGAGTATGCGTATGTGTTTGAAAATTGCAGACTTAGTAAAGATTAGTCCTAGCAATTGGAAAGCTTTGACTACTAGTACTTGTATGAAATCTGCTTGATTTACCCTTTCGTCAAGCAGTTAAGAGGGGCTTACGTGCCCCTCTTATTTCCATATGTATTGTGGACCTTAAGAAATTATGTTAGAATGTATAAATGAGATCCTGCAAATTAATTATTAAAGACGAGGTCAATGTTAAAATCGAAGGGCTTGAATTAGCCGAACGAAAAGCATTGATGAAGAAATTTGAATATGAAAAGCCCGGAGCACGTTATCTGCCGAGTGTCCGGCTAGGTCGTTGGAACGGTAAAATCAGTTTCTTTAGTCTAGGTGGTAGTAGCTATGTTAACTTACTACCTGAGATTCTTCCTGTACTTGACATGGCAGGATACGATATTGAATTACAAGACTTGCGTGAGTATAGCACTACATTCACTTTCAATCCTATCAAAGAAGATTCATTTAGTCATTCAACTTGGCCTAAAGGTCATCCTAAAGAGGGTGAACCTGTTATGTTTCGTGACTATCAAGTAAAGATTATCAATGATTTTCTAGCTAACCCGCAAGCACTACAAGAAGTAGCAACAGGTGCAGGTAAGACATTAATCACTGCCGCATTAAGCTATAGCATACAGAATTATGGTCGTAGTATCGTAATCGTACCTAACAAAAGTCTTGTTGTACAAACCGAAGCAGACTACATTAACTTAGGACTTGATGTTGGTGTGTATTTTGGTGACAGAAAAGAGTTTGGTAAGACACATACGATTTGCACATGGCAAAGTCTTAATAATATGCTTAAGAAAACAAAAGCAGATGAAGCAGAAGTTCCAATCGGTGAATTTTTAGAAGGTGTAGTTTGTGTCATGGTTGACGAGGTTCACATGGCTAAGGCTGATGCATTGAAAGAATTATTGACAGGTGTCATGGCAAACATTCCAATTCGATGGGGCTTGACTGGAACAATACCTAAAGCAATATTTGAAGCACAAGCAATCTATGTTAGTCTTGGTAATGTTATCAATAAGCTAAGTGCAAGCGAATTGCAGGAACGAGGTGTACTTGCTAAATGTCATGTGAATGTTGTGCAATTACAGGATACTGTAGAGTTCAGTAATTATCAAAGTGAGTTAAAACACTTATTGGAAGATACCAAAAGATTAGATACCATGGCTCAACTGATACTAAATATCAAGGAGTCAGGGAACACACTTGTGTTAGTTGATAGAGTAAACGCAGGTAAAGAATTGATTAGTAGATTACCCGATGCAGTGTTTGTTTCGGGTGATACAAAAGTAACGGAAAGACTAGAGGAATATGATGAAATTGCAACCAGCACAAACAAAATCATTGTCGCAACCTACGGTGTGGCAGCGGTTGGTATCAACATACCACGAATATTCAACCTTGTTCTTATTGAACCTGGCAAGAGCTTTGTTAGAGTCATCCAGAGCATTGGTAGGGGTATTAGAAAGGCGGATGACAAAGATTTCGTTCAAATATGGGACCTCACAAGCTCCTGTAAATTCGCCAAAAGACACTTAAACCAGCGCAAGACTTTCTACAAAGAGGCTAATTACCCTTTTGCTATTGAAAAGTTGACATACAAGTGAAAGGATGTTATAATACATTATGAAAATTCTAACACTTGATAACGAAACATATAACCTTGAAACATTGCCGGAAGAAATAGATGATTTACGCTTTGCAATCCTTGATAATAGTAATCCTTCTAACGTTGATTATCATTACATACCGTTAATCTTTTTGGAAAGTTTCAACAGCGCCGCATTAGTATTACGCATAGGCAATCAAACAATTAAAATGCCCGTTGACTGGCAGATATTAATTGGTGAACCTGAGTTAGGTGACTTAGAAACACTTCCATTGACAAGTATCAATGACAGAGGATTCAAAGTATTTGAGTTCAATCCATTGACAAGTTTCAAGCCAAGTTTCTTAGACATTGAAATATTAGACATATACCATGACGTTACTTGGTATGCACCCCGATTAAAGAACGGACAGTTCTTGTGTATCCCGATTGAAGATGGACATAAACCTCGCTGTGTTTATTTCGTCAAAGAAGTTAGCAGAAATTGTGAGATTGTAGATTATAGTCAGGCATTCTAATGGCAACAAAGAAATCAGTACCAGCAGACGAAAAGTTTGACAGCATAGACTTTGACTTGTTCGAGGCTATTACTGCATTGGACAAGAAAGACTATGGTTATTACGATAGACTCACTCCTGAACAAAAGAAAAAGTTTACACCCTACATGATGATTCATTGGATGAGTGCAGTCAAGGGAGATGGTATGTTGCAGAGTTACTATCTACAAAGCACGAATCTAAATGCAAACGTACACATGCTAGATGGTACTATTTCAAGTCATCCTAAACTACAATGGTTAATGTTGTGTGCGGCAAGCCCTGGCATGGGCAAACAGTTTCATCAATGGATACCTCATTTATCAAATAAAGTATCACAGTTAAAAGAAGTTCCTAAAGAAAAAGATGTAGCAGAATATTACGCAAAGATTTATCCTAAGTCAAGCGATACGGATCGTAAAGCATTAGCAGGTGTGTTTGTTGACACACAAAAGACAAAGGTATATCTAGCAAAGAAATTCCCTCAACTAAAGATTGAGGACATTGAAACACTATCACAGATTGTTACCGATGAAGATATCAAGCAGTACGAAAAAGACAACGGCAACTGATATAGCAAATAGTTGTGAGTTTTGTAAACGTAGTTTCATTAAGGAAACAACATTACTAAAACATATTTGTGAGTACAAACATCGTTGGTTAGAACGAGA